>Ga0209542_10000822_pt1 | contig 73713 bp, 83 predicted proteins | sample RifCSPhighO2_01_FD_184028 | JGI IMG/M metagenome (GOLD analysis project Ga0209542, IMG submission 184028) | Soil microbial communities from Rifle, Colorado - Rifle CSP2_plank highO2_0.1 (SPAdes) (version 2) | ecosystem: Environmental > Terrestrial > Deep subsurface > Rock core/Sediment ...
ATAAACCAAAAGGTTATATAAAGATTAATAAAAACGATTTAGCAAAGATTTTCTTAAGTGGAATTTTCTTTACATTCTCCAAAGAGCTGGCGAACTTCTTTGAAAATTTAATGGAGATGGAAAAAGAAATACAAATAGTTCTCTCTGCTCGATTTATCTAATCCTGGATTGACTTCATGGATTTATTATATACATTATAATTTCTTTTGTTAGTATTAATAATATAAATGACTTGTTATATTTATTACAAATATGATGGTAAATGCGGACTTGTTAGCTAACAGAATATATTTTCTAAAAAATCTACCAGACGCATCTTAGAAAACAGTAATATTAAAATCTATTTTAGGACTATTTTTAGGAATCTTTCTGTCATTATTAATAAATTTAACAATTTTTAGATTAATAGGATTAACAAATTTAGATTATTTAACAAGTCTTATTGTTAGTATATTGGTTCAAGATATTACACTATTAATAATAATTTATATTTTATTCCATAACTCTTCAAAAGAAGACATTTTTAATTAACTATTTATAGAAATTTGCGAAAAAGAGGGATTTTAATCGCTCTCATAATCAGATCTATACTCTTTTCTATTTTTCATGGGAACTCAAGTATCCCTTTCTCATTTCTTTTTGGTATTGTCATGGCATTATATTACGAATTTACTAATAATTTCCCTAGAACTGTAATAATTCACGCATTACACAATTATATAAATACTTACTATGCGACATTTTTACTTCTAGTTTTTTTCAAACAGCTTACAAATTTGTGAACTTTGATCGTTGTATTAGACCTATAGTTGACAATTATCCGTTAGTATTATAAAATCCCCCCAACCAGTATTGTACTATTGGTATTATTATGATTATTGTTGCTGCAACAACATTGCTATTTTTAATATTTGTATTACTACAAAACTACTCGTATAGCCTTTTATTAAGAGGCGTGCCCTATAGAGTTCATGTTAATGGCATCCGGGGGAAGTCGTCTGTGACGCGCTATATCGCAGCAATCTTCAGAAAAGCTGATTTTATTACTTATGCAAAAACAACAGGTACGCAAGCTAGAATAATTGATAATGAAGGTAATGAAAGTGAAGCACCAAGAAATGGCTCTCCTAATGTAAACGAGCAAATAACTATTATTAAGGACTTCATTAGCAAGGGTGCAAAGTCCATAGTTTTAGAATGTATGGCAATAAATCCGTTGTATCAAGAGTGGCTGGAAAATAAAGTTATTAAATCAAATATTTCAGTTATCACTAATGTAAGAACCGATCATACAGATTATATGGGTGACACTTTGGAATCAATAGCAAAATCCTTAGCTACAACTATACCTACAAATGGCATATTAATTACGGGCGAAGAAAATCCGGATATTATAAATATATTAAAAAATAAATGCGAAAAAAATAACACAAGAATGATAGTTGCGGATAAATCAACTGTGAGCGATGAGGAATTAAATAATTTTGATTATTATACCCATAAAGAAAATATTGCTATAGCTCTGGAAGTCGCTAAAATTATCGGTCTTGAGAGAAGTAAAGCAATGGAAAGTATGTTTAACGCTAACCCCGATCCCGGAAACTTTAAAATAAAATCCATAATGTATAAAAATAAGAACATAGCGTGGGCAAATCTTTTTGCAATTAACGATAAAGAAAGCTTTATTAATGTGACAAAGGAAATATATTCACTTTATCCTAAATACACAAAAGTAATAATTCTAAATAACAGGTTTGACAGACCCAGCAGAGTAAAGTTGTTTACTGATATTGTAACTAAAGAACACCCGGTTAATAAAATAGTAACGTTCGGTGATTTTGAAGAAGCAGTTAATAAATATGCTAAAAATAATGGTTTTAATTTAAATTATGTTTTAAACCTTGGCAACTCCAGCAGAAAAAAACTAATTGAAGGCGAAGAACTATTTGACGCAATAATAGAGAGTATTAAGCAGAAAAATATTCTTTTCGTAGGCGCAATAAATACTCATACAGAACAGGCAGACAGGCTTTTAGAATGGATGTCTAATTTCGATAATAATTTACAAAAATTAGAAACCAAAGAAGCATTAGTAAATACTTCTAATAATAATCTGTCATCTGGGAAAATTGGTAAAAATTTTAATTTAAGGGGGACACATGAGTAATCAAATAAACAGTTTGGAAATGTTAAGTTTAATTTTATTCATAGGAGTAGTAACTTCTTTAATAGTTCGAAGAAAAACGGGTATAAATCCAGGAGGCATAATTACTGCTCCATTTCTGGTATTAAGTTTTTATTATTCTTTCATTTGGGGCGTTACATTAATTATAATAAGCCTTTTGATTTATAAAATTTATAACAAATATTTACATAGTTTTTATTATGGTAGGACTCCGATGTACATCTATAGTATTATGTCCGTGCTGTTTGTATATGCAATTGCCTGGATATACGGCTATTTTAAAATCATCCCGGACTTTAATATTAATTTCGTTTATGGTCTTATCCTACCCGCTATTCTGACAGTGGCATTAAGAAAACAAGGTGTGAGAAAGACAATGATTTACACTGCTATCACCGTAGTCATAACAGCTTTAGTATCCTTGGTGATATTTTATATATCGAATAATATATTTCAATATAACTTCTACTATATGGAACAACTTAGAGCGTCAACAAACAATATTACTTTAAGTACCGGCTTTATCTTATTCTTTGCCTCTATCATTTCAAGTTATGTAATTTACTATTTTACCAAAATAAAATCAGGAGGATATATAGTACTTCCGTTTTTAGCTTTACTTTTATTTAACCCAAAAAGCTTATTAATCTTTGTAGTTACGTTAATATTTATGCATCTACTGTTTAAGGCAATCAGACACTATACCTTGATAGTCGGCATAACCAGGTATACATTTGTGCTTTGTACTGCAATATTAGTGGTTTGGGTAATAGAATCAGCTGGTTTGAGAATTGACCCCACGTTTTCACCGTTTTTAGGAGCGAATATATTTCCTGCTTTAGCCCTGGCATCAATAACAAACGATTTTTCAGTCCAAAAGGCACGAAATACTGCTCCAATGCTAATTTTAAACTTGATAATTGTAGGAATAGTGTATTTTTTTGTCAGATAATCTGATTGCAGTAATCAGGTAAACGGTAATTCCCGGTTTGAGATACCTTTTATTATCCCCGTGATAAAATCAACATATGAAAAAAGTTGTTATTGTAGCCGACGACTACGGATTGCTGCCATGCATAAACAGAGGAATTGAAAGGGCTTATCTGGAAGGATGCGTTACAGAGGCGTCGTTAATGATAAAAGCTGATTACGCTTTAGACGCTTTGAAAAATGCCAAAGTAAAAAATATTTTAAATATCGGCATCCACGTTGAGTTGATAGGGGATAAAGATCTTGGAAGATCAGTTAAAACCAAAGATTATATAGAGCTTTATAAAAATAAATCAGAAAAAGAAATAGAAAATCTGACTAGGCAGGAGCTTCATGAATTTGAAAAACTGGTGGGAAGACCGCCCACTCATATTACATCTCATAAAGGAATACACGGTAATTTTAAACTTTTAAATGTATTAGTTGAATATGCTAAAAAAAACTATATTCCCGTTAGAAAGCCTAATACTGATTTAGAGGGTGACTTAGAGAAAAGCAATTATGCGGTTGAAATGATTATAAAAAGGGCGGGCGTGCAAAGTACAGACCATTTAATAATACATATAAAAGGTAATGATTCTTCCTTAATTAAAGATTCAATATTAAGTGATTTAAAAAAAGTCAAAGATACTGAAACGGCTGAGATTTTAACCCACCCGGGATATTTTGACGCCACTCTGCTAAAGAGGAGTTCGTTAAATTACGAAAGATCCAGAGACTTGGATATGCTTATTGATCAAAAATTTATTAAATCGATAAAAGATTTAAGATTCAGCATAGTTAGTTATAAGCAATTGTATGACTAAGAAAAAACTGATTACTACAGCACACGATTTTGGTTTATCCGGCAGTGTAAACGAAGGTATATTATATGCAATTAATCATAAAAATAACATCATTAAAGAATATTCGCTGCTGCCTAACGCACCATACTCTAAACAAGGTGCTGAAATTGCAAAAGAATACAAAGAATTATCGGTTGATTTATGTATAGTTTTAAATAATTACGAACCTCTTCTTACTAACCACAAAACCTTAGTCGATCCCAATGGGTATTTTATTAAGGGTGACACTACAACCTGGAATTTTGAAGTTTTAGATAAATTTGATGAAAATGAAATTACCAAGGAAATACATGCACAGTATGAGTGGTTCTTAAAAAACGTGGGAAGAAAACCTTCCGCCCTCGTTACTCAAAAATCCGAACATGGAGATCCTAAAATTCTAATTCCCCTGGCAGACCTGGCTAAAAAAGAAAATCTCCCTATTCGCACTCCCGCATGGAAATGGTTCACCAACTACGCTGCACAAAGCTACGTTGAAGAACAAGGCATAAAACACACCAGTAAAGTATTTGTCGGCTGCTATGATTGGAAAGGCAGGTTCGGATTGGACATTGAAAAAGACCTGGACCAACTTTTCAACGAAGCTGAGGGCATTAGCGAGCTTTTGATATTTTGCGGATTTGCGGATGAAGAACTCTTTAAATTGAGCTCAGTCAATTGGCAGCGCGGACAATATTTAAACATGCTGGAGCGTAAAAACGAAATTCTATTAAGGTTTAAAGAAAAATTCGATTTAATTAGTTATAAAGAGGTTTTTGTCTGAATAAGCATATTTGTATTGATGTATAATCTTATCGTTATGAAAATAATCTATACAACGCTAAATTCTGAAGTTGTTTTAATAATTAAGACCATAGAAGGAAAATATAAAGAAATAGAAACAGTAATAAAACAGCACATTAACTTCGACAATTTTATAGGGGAGCTAAATGTTAAACAGATTAATTCTAATTTTAAGAGTTGGTTATTGGGGATAGTTAAATAAAGTGAATACTAGTAATTACAACGTGGTATTAAATAAAAACAATTGCTAATAGATGCTACAGTTTATCTGATGAAAACATAACTATGATAAACTTTTTTTATGTATCCTCTGTTTTTCCTTTCAGCACTTTTGGCAGAAATAATAGGTACAATCGCGGGTTTCGGTTCGTCAACCGTTTTTTTACCGCTAGCCTTACTATTTTTAGATTTTAAAACTGCTCTGGTTCTTGTAGCTATTTTTCACATATTTGGAAACATAAGCAGGGTAGGGTTTTTTAAACACGGCTTGGATAAAAGACTAATTGTAAAATTTGGATTGCCTAGCGTGCTTTTAACATTATTAGGCGCTATGCTTGTACCTTATATATCACAAGACTTACTTAAGGTTTTTCTTGGCATTTTTCTGGTTATTTACGCATTTATATCACTATGGAAAGATAACTTACAAGTTAAACCCACAACCGCAAATACTATTATAGGAGGAAGTTTATCCGGCTTTTTAGCAGGTCTTATAGGTACAGGGGGTGCTTTAAGAGGAGCTTTCCTAACTGCTTATAAACTGCCAAAGGAAAAATATATTGCTACAGCTGCTACTATTGCTTTAGCTGTAGATTTTATCAGACTACCTGTATATATATTCCAAGGGTTTCTTAACAAAGAATTTTATTGGTATATTCCTATATTATTAACTTTAGCAGTAATGGGGTCTTATATTGGAAAACAAATAGTAAGTATAATCCCGCAACATAATTTCAGAAAACTCGTTCTTGTCGCTCTTATTCTAATTGGAGTCAAATTTATCTTTGACTTTGTTAGTTAGTTTTACCAAATCAAAACATCGAAACCTTTTCCGGGCCGCGATCATTATTATTCATCATAAACTCAACCATTTTTACTTCGTCAATACTATCCAGCTTAAGCATTTGACCCCAAGAAACCATTATTATCGGCGAACTCATGTTTTTTCTTGGCATCATCATTTTCTTACCCTTAAAACTATTATTGAAAATATCCTTAAGTTGATTAACTTGGTCTTCAGAAAGTTTTTCTGGATCATAGTTTAAACTTACCGCACCATGCTCTAAACTGTGTACCATCAAACCGTCGTCAACTATATCATCGTGTATTCCCGGACCGGCAACTCCATCTCCATAATGATCTCCGGATGTAGGAGGATCACTAACTGCCATTAATTGTCCTCTGGGAATATGGTTTCTTCCGGCTTCCGGAATACTTTCACCGGCTAGTGGCAAGTCATTTTTGCTTTCTTGCTTAGAGGCTAGAAATATAATTCCGACAAAAATTAGTAAAGTAAAAAATCCGATGGACAGTAGTATCCATTTTTCATTTACAGAATGTGAATATTTTTGGCTCATATATATAAAAACCTTATATTAAGAAAATAAATAATTTGCATAGAAATAAACTCGGCTTTTCCGGTTATTAGTGCTATTCCCATTAATATTAGTATAGTTCCGGATAATATTTGAGATACACGAGTCAGGTATTTGAACCTTCTAATTAATGGTAGAAGTTTTTCGGACAAAAGTCCAAACGCAATAAAAGGCATTCCCATGCCTAATCCAAAAACAAATAAAAGCAGGGTACCTTTTAATATTGTTTCAGACTGACTCGCCCAAAATAAAATTGACGCTAAAACCGGACCAATACAGGGAGTCCAGGCAAATCCGAAGGTTAGTCCAAACCAAAATGAATTTACAAGTTTAAATTTAGTTAAGTTAGTCGGAAAATTTAATCTTCTTTCTTTTAATAACCCAAAAGGTTTAATTACACCTAAAACGAACAAACCTAATAATAGAATTGCGATGCCGCCTATTTTTTGAATTATTAATCTATAAGAATTGAAAACATGACCTAAAGTAGACGCAGTAAGCCCGAAGATTAGAAAAATCAACAAGAAGCCAAATACAAAAGCGAGAGAATTGTAGAAAATAGTAACTTTATACTTACTGCATTTTTCACTGCCCGCTAACTCGGATAATGACGTACCTGCAAGATATGCGATATATGTAGGTACTAATGGCAAAAGACAGGAGGTAAAGAAAGTTAATATGCCTCCTGCGAATGCTACTAAAAGTGTAACTTGAGAGCTGCTTTCAATCATGTTGTATGTTAGCTCTTCAACATCTCATCTATAGCTTGTTTTATTTGATCAAAGGGTACTGCCCCCGGTATTACTCTGGTTTTTCCTGTTTTTGTATCAAGAAGAATATTTCCCGGTGTTCCGTTAACTCCGGCAGTAATACCTGATTGATAGTCCTCCTCAATATGTATTGCCATTTCACCTGAATCTAAGCATGTTTGAAATGCTTGTTTATTTAAACCAACTCCTGCTGCTAAATCCGGAAGTGTGGCTAAATCTAAACCATTATTGGCGGGTGTAACCTCGAATATTTTGTCTGTCAGTTTCCAAAAGCCGTCATTGCCAGCCAATTTATAGGCACACTCAACTGCTTCAGCTTCTTTGTCTGCTTTAGAATGCAGTTGGTCTATAGGAAAATGTCTGTAAACCCACATTACATCGTTAATATAAGTATCAACCACTTGTTTTGCAGTCGGATGAAATCTTTTACAAAATGGACATTCCAAATCAGAATATTCAATAAGCGCGATTCTGGCATTAGGGTTTCCACGAAAATGATCGTCTTTACCAATTGGTTTTACGTCGCCAGCAACTCTTTCCGTAGGTACAGCCGCCTGAGCAGAAGGAGCAGTACCATTTCCAGCAGTTGTCGGACCTGATGCACCAGAACCAGACTCATACATCTTAACCTTAGTAAATAAAACCCCGATAAAGAATGAAGCACCGAGTAAAAGTATAACCAGAAACAAAATAATAATATTATTGGTTCCCAATTGTTTTAATAAGTTAGTATTATTACTTTCTTCAGACATAATCACTTCCAAAAATTATTCATGTAATAAGATGCTAGATATTACTACCACAAATAAATATATACTACATATTGTAGTAATGTATTGGCAATCTTGTCAATATTTTATTTAATTGAAACAAGCGAAACAGAAGAATAGTTATCCGGATTATTATTAACGGATGGTACCAAGTAAGAATTACAGTGTGAATTGCTATTGCATTGGTATAGAAAACAAACGGAACTTTCTTTTACTGATAACACCTCTCCGGCATGAGTACTTGAAGGGTAAATACTAAAAAGGCCAAAGATCGAAAATATAATAATTGTGGAAACAAACGCTTTTACACTCCCACGTCTATTACTTTTCAATTTTCTCATAGAAAAAGACGCAACAAAATCATACGCTAATTGATTATTACTAAAAACATTTATAGCCGATTCTAAATAACTTGAAGTTCGTTGAATTTTAACCACCGTTTTGTCTGCTTCATTTTCCAAACTGTCTTTAAATTGTCGTATAAAAACCGATAATAGTGGTACAAAAAATAATGCTGATTTAACTATTTCCATAATAAATATAAATAAAACATGAGAGTATTTTAAATGATGTAATTCATGCAGAATAACCGAGTCCAATTCGTTTGTATTAAGTGAATCAATAAGCCTTGTGGAAATTAATATTTTGGTTTTACGCATGCCATAGCTAAATGCTATTAATTCATTGCTTTTTATTACGATTATTGAATCCAAATGATTTGAGGCAGCCATAGAATATAATACTTTGTTCGGCAATTTATTTAGTTTCTGCGATGTTAGTTTTTTAATTTTACTTTTTGTTTTAAAAAACGAAAATATAGTTTTAGCAGTAATGGCAATCGAAGATAAAATCACCAATGCCAATACTCCTAACCCAACTACATGAACGTTTAATGGCCATATCAAACTTGCTAGTCGCTGGCATTTTTCATGTAAATGTACTAATACTTCAAGGGAATATTTTGAAAACAATCCAAATATCATAGAAATTGAGAGAAGTGATAAAAATATAACTAAAAACATATATTTTTTTGGATTGTTCATATCTTATTATTATTAGGAAATTTTTCCAACTCTTCAGCAAAATAAGCAACTGCCTCCGACCCGAATCTATTTATCATAACTTCTATTACCTTAAACACTGTGTTTCTTAATGTTTTACTCTTGCTATCAATAGGGGAATACAAATATGATTTCCCGATAAACTTCCTTGATAAAAAACGTTTCTCCGTTAGTCTTGTCATAATTGTCATTATTGTTGTATAAGCAATTTGTCTCCTTTGTATTAAACATTGATATATATCCGAAACAGTGCAATTACCAATGCTCCATATACATTCCATTATTTCTTGCTCTAAAGGACCTAAATTGTAAGTTCTTGATCTGTAAATAAAGTTTTTGTTTTTTTTAACTGAACCATTATAATTTCTTGACATGTACTACATATTGTAGGATATACTTAATTCGGATTCAAGTATCTTTATAAGTAAATGCATATGAAAAGTAAAAGTTCAGTAATAATTCTTATATTTTTAATATTATTTATAACAGCTACTTTAACATTTTTATATTACCGTTTCGGCACTTTAAACAAAAGCTATCAAAAAAACATTTCAACAACCACAAATGATGATCCGCTTTATCAAAAATTCCAAACTCTCTCTGTATCGGGAAATTCGTCATGTTCTCTAAATTTTAAGGAAAGCATTTATAACATGGATGATACCGAAAGGCTTCAAGGGTCTTGCTGCAGTACTATGATTTTCCACAGATATAAGGAACAGGTAGAAGGCATGAAAAAATATGCGAACATCTCGCAGATTCCATCCGACCCTTATGATATTACTGCTATATTAGCTAAAGAACTACTTAAATACGATGAAGAAATCACACTCACCCAAGAAGAACAAGACCAATATAACGAGGCAGTAAATATGTCGGAAGAAAAAGGTCCGTGCTGCTGCAGATGTTGGAGATGGTACGTATACGAAGGACTTGGAAAGTATTTAATTAAAAATAAAGGTTTTAGGGGAAGGGAATTGGCTGAATTTTGGAACCTTTCCGATGGCTGCGGTGGCGACAGACACATTCCTGGTGTTCATTCATAAAAAACTTATGCAGGAAAATACAAATCCAGAAAAAACTCTTCTTAGTTCATATGCATTTTTTTATTAATCGGAACGATTGGATCTTTATTATTGACAATCCTGCACAACTAGAAGACGAATAAATGGCGACAATTGTGAAAGGCAGAATTAAAATTAACTTTTTAATTTGGTTTCTATATATAAATGTAATCAACAACAATTTTTAAGCCGCGATTGAAGACTAGAAGATTTTTCTTCCTTACTTTCTTTAGCTTTTATAATAGGAGTTAATGCCAAAAATCCAAACAAAATAACCGGTGCAAACAACAGCAAACCTAAAATTTCGTGGATTAAAGTATAAATTAATACCGCCATTGTTCCGAAGATTATTATCCCAAACTTTAACAGCAGCTCCGGTACTTTTACTTGTCTGACAAAAATAAACTCATCAGTCAAGTAGGAAACTCCCACCACAGATTCAGCCAACAGGAGGGAGATTATACCTCTATCAATTTGAACTAAATGCGAGTACTTCAAAAATAAGAGCGTTAGCCATGTTGAGCCAACCGCAAAACATATAGGGCAAACTCTTCTCCCAATTATCCTGGCTACGGAAAATCCGAACTTATAATAAAAACCAAAAAATATAAGCTGCAATAATAAAACCAACACTATTTGCTCAACCATATATTATCGCTCCTATCCACAAATACACACCTAAACCAATTAATATCATCATTATACCTGTAACTAAATGTAGCCTCTTAGCACTTTTCATTTCAATAGTCTCAACTTTTTCCAGCAACCTTTTGTTTGACGATGCAATTACTACAAGAAGTAAAGGTAATACAAATATTAAGTTATAAATTAACAGGTATAACACAAATTCGGCTGACTTTGTTGCCGCGAGCGTAGATATTACCACCGTATATATTCCTCCTGTGCACGGAAACGCACACAGCCCCACCAACGCACCCACTACAAAAGCAGTAGGTACTGAAGCTTTTTCCATAAAACTTTGAATCGCATCTTTTGTAAAGTCGGGAATTCTTAAGTGAATTGGTAAGTTTGGAAAGAAATAATCTTTAACATTAATTATTCCTAAAACTATTAAAACTAAAGATGCCACTTTTGCCACAAAAAAAGGTTCACTGGATAAAGAAATTGCTTTTAAAATTCCCAAACCTATTAGGAAGTAAACAATAAAAATACCGACTACATAAGCTAAACCCATACCAACTATAGCTTTTCTTTTTTTATTTAGAGTGTATAAAAATGTGAGTAATAGCAAAAGAACTGCTATCGCACATGGATGGAGGCTATTGCTGATAGCTCCTATAATTAACGGCATAATAATACTACCACTCAAATTGGTATCATTTTCCTCAACGGGTTTTTCTTTTATAAGGTTAACAATATCTCTGTCTGTTTGAATCTTCTCAAGATCATATCCGAAAACATACAAAGTAAACTCATTTGTTGTTGAATGCATTTCGGGCTGATATAAAACAATTAATCTGTGCGGTGGAAGCCTTTCATAATTTTCCAAAAGTTGATCAATAACGTTTAAAGGTACATGTCCTTCTACAACAAGATTTGGCTTTAAAAATAAGGTTAAACTATCCTGCAACTCTATTGGTACGTTATATGATTTATTTTCTTCGCTTAAATCTTTTCTATAGTCTGGTTGGTTTATGTAATCTTTGAGATTCGCAGATATATTGTATTTCTTCAAAACAGGTTCAACTTCCTTAATATAGGTAATACAATCTGAGCACGCTTCATTATAATAAACGTTTGCACGCTCTTGCGCCCAAACCTTATAAGTGTTTAGCGCGTATCCTAAAAATATAATAGCTATAATAAAAATAAATTTCTTCATATTATTTTTCCTGTAATTTTCACTTTATATTCCTTTTCAATAGGATTTGTAATCAAAAAATAAACTTCATGGTTTATTTCATCTCCCTTTACATGCATAGAACTTGGGTCAAATTCAAAAAGCACTTGTGCGGTTTTTCCGGGCTTTATAACTAGAGGCATTGCACTTGATTCCTGCTCAATTAACCTAGTGCAACCGCATGAGGTATAAGCTTTGGTTAACTCAAATTCATTATAAGATGGATTTATAAGAGCTACTTCAAATTCCTTTTTTGAATCAATATTAACGTTTCCTAAATCTACTTCAGTATTTAACAAAAGATCGTTGGCAGAAGTTAATTCTCTTATTAAAACCACCGCAATTATAGAAATTATAAATATTGAAGTTAAAAGCAATTTTCCTTTCATATCGTTATCTTTCCTTAAAAAATAACTTACTTCGTAACTTCTGCGTCAAAAGAGAATTGAATGTTTGGACTGTCTTTAAGATTTGTAGACAAAATTATATTTCTTTTTATCGGACCTACTCCTTGTGGTCCATGGGCATTTGGGTCAAAAACAGTCTTCACTTTTACAGTTTCACCAGCTTTTATTATTTTCCCGACATAAAAATCATTCTGTCCTCCGTGACCTTTCATGCCATTAAATCCCGTTAGAGTTCCGTCGGCCAATATAAGCTGAGCTTTTGTACACATACAGGAGGTAAAAAGTTCTTTAATAAAGATGTCTTCACTCCCCGTATTAGTCAATTCATATATAGTTTCTACATTACCGTCTTTCATTGAAATTGTTCCAAAGCTAAACGAATTTTTATCAACTTCGTAAGTAGAATTTGATACTCCGGCTGCTTCTTGATTTTGTGCTTCAGTACCTTGTGATCTTGTGGTTAGAAATATTACTCCCGCTATAACAATTGTCGGTATTAATACTATATATATTAGCGGTTTAAACATTCCAAAAATTCCGCTACTTTTTTCTTTATGGTCTTTATGACAGTTTTTACCCATGTAATCCTTTCTTAAACTCCACAACCGCCGCCACCCTTTGGAGCTTGTGGCAATGATTTAATTTGAGATCTCATTTGTCTGTAACCCGAAGCGCTTGAATAGTTCATTCCCAAAGCTGTTTTAGCGTCAATCTGATTCCAGTCTCTGCCATTTTCTTTAAAATAAACTGCCATTTCCTGATACTGTTGAGGGAACCAAAGTGCGTTAACATCCAGAGCAACTTTGTAAGCTTCTTGTACCGACACATTATTAACAGCCATAAGTTCCAAAAGCCCCAGCATGGCCATCCCATGATTACAATCAGGAAAATGTGTCGAATTGTTGCAGCATGGTCTATAAATATTCTTAGACATTTCTTCTACCATTTTCTGTTGGTCGGTAGTTAATGTTACAAAGTTGTGCGCGCTGTAATGATCCATGGCTTTTCCCTTAGATAGACTCCAACCACCTGTGCTAGCCATATTTCCGGTTTGTGAAGGCTCCTGCATCATTTCTCCTTTGTTTAAAACATCATTTTTATTAGCCAAACCAAAAGCCCAAAGCATGTTAAGAATTAACCTTGCATTAGCTTGATTCATTACAATTTCACCGTTGCTATTTCCATCTAAAAGCTTTTTATCATTTTCTGACAATGTGCCCATAACTTCTGAAAACTTAGTGCTATCTATTACCCCTGTATCCACTAACTTCTTTCCTAAATCCGACCACTTAATAGGTAATTTAACTTCTTGAGGAATTGATTGAACTACAACCTGGTCTGGTTTTGTAGCCAGGTTAGCCGGATCATTTTGTGTTTTTTTGGACTGGTAATTTGGAGTTATTCTTAATTCGATACTAAATAAGTAATTGAATACCAAAATAAATACAAGAACAGAGCTTACTAAAGCCCATTTGCTAAACGATATTAAGCTTGTAATTTTCTGTAATTTTTCTTTCATGGAGCAATTATGAAACCTCAAAACTAAAGAAGTTATGAAGAGTTGTATAGATACGCAACATTTGTATGAGGAGGTGCAACGAGTGCAAGCAAGCAGGCAAGCTCGTATAATCTTTTTATGAGACTTCTAATAATAGAAGATGAAAAGGATCTCGCTGAAAATATTAAAAAAGGCTTAGTCGAAGAAGGATTTGCCGTGGATATTTCAATAGATGGTGAGGATGGAAAATTTATGATTGAAACCGAGCCTTATGACCTTGTCATCTTGGATATAATGCTCCCAAAAATAGATGGAATTACTCTTTGCAAAGATATAAGATCAAAAGGAATTAAAACACCGATATTAATGCTTACGGCAAAATCTACATTAGAAAACAAAATAAAGGGGTTTGACGTAGGCGCGGATGATTATTTAACAAAACCATTTGATTTTGTAGAACTCAAAGCAAGAGTTCATGCACTATTAAGAAGAGCCGGAAATATTGAACTTCCCATTTTAGAAATCGCGGATCTTAAAATGGATCCACAAAAACATGAGGTATTTAGAAATTCCGAAAAACTGGATTTAACTCCAAAGGAATTCTCAATTTTAGAATTATTACTAAAAAATAAAGAAAAGGTTGTAACTCGTACTATGATAGTAGAGCATGTTTGGGATTATAACTTTGAAAGTATGAGCAACTTAGTGGACGTATTAATAGGCACACTAAGAAAAAAAGTTGACAAAAAAGGTATGAAAAAACTAATTAAAACAGTTTATGGAGTTGGTTTTAAGCTTTCAGAAGAAAATAATGAAAAACCTTAGCATAAAATTACAACTTACTATTTGGTATTCGCTTATTATCATGGTGATTTCTGTAGTTTTGTTTTTTTCTTTTTATATAATTACACAAAGATCAATTCTTATGGAAACAGATAGATCTCTTTTTACCCACGCTTCATCAATAGCTGAAAACATTGGATTAAATACCAGTAATGTGTATGACGATCAGACAGAAGAGATTGTGTTTGTAAGCAAGACACAAATTCCTGGTATATTTCTTGAGGTAACAGATACTAATGGGCATATCGTTAATAACGAAGAGACTGCAATATTACAAGATTTAATAGTGCGGGCAATTCAAACAAAAACTCCTTCTTATACGAACAGAAAACTAGGTGTTAGCGATTTAAGAATTATAGCTTTCCCCATCAATAATAATGGACAAATTATTGGAACTGTTGTAATGGGACACCCTGTTGATGTCTATACAAATGCATTAGGGGTACTTAAAAAAACATTACTTCTTCTGGCTTTATTTTTTATAGCACCCTTCATTGCAACAGGTTATTTTCTATCGCAAAATGCAGTATCTCCAATAGTCATATTATCTAAAAGAATCTCTCAAATAACAGAGGAAAACTTGTCAGAGAGAATTACTGTTCCATCAAAATCTTCTGAAACTTTTATGCTTGTCGAAAACTTTAACAATCTATTAGATAGGTTAAAGAACGCGTTTTTAAAGGAAAGACAGTTTGTAGGAGAAGTAGCTCATGAAATTAAAACTCCTCTGGCAGTAATAAAAAGTAATGCTGAAGTTACTTTATCTAAAAAAAGAGATATGGATGAGTATGAAAAGTCTCTAAATCAAGTTTTAGAACACACTAATAAACTGACTAAAAGCTTATCAGGATTAATAGATTTTGCCTGGTCCCAAACAACTGATGTCACAATACAATTTAATAAAATTAACTTATCGGACTTATTAAAAGGTATTTGTGATAATAGCCGCTATCTTGCACAAACTAAAAATTTAGAAGTTAATTGTGATATTAATGAAAATATAATTGTTTTAGGAAAAAAAGATAAACTTTCACAAGTTTTTATTAATATTATCGATAATTCTGTTAAATTCACTCCCCAAAACGGTTCTATATCCATAAAATTATATGTGAAACAAGACCTTGCTATTGCTGAAGTAAAAGATACCGGTTTGGGAATTGGCAAGGAGGACCTAAGAACCATATTTGACAGGTTTACCCGAGCTAAAGGCAACGAACATATTCAAGGACACGGACTTGGTCTCGCTATAGCATATGCGATTGTTAAAGCGCACGGTGGTGATATTGAAGTTGAAAGCGAAAAAAATAAGGGAACTGTATTTACCGTAAAGCTAAAACTTTCTTCATAAGTTCTTAACAATAAACACCCTAACATTTACATATGAATTTAAAACTTAAATCTTTTGCAATCTTTTTATCGGCGTTTTTGGGTTTGCTTCTCGTAAATATTGCCATTGTTGCCATTTTATCCAGGTCACTTGATTTTGCTTTAGAACAATTTTTATCTTTAAAACTATTTCTTATTCCTATTGCTTTGGGTTTCGGGTTACAGGCATTACTCTATTCTCTTATAAAAGAGAAAAACTCACTTATGATAATGGGAAGCGGATCTATGAACACAGGTACAATGATTGCCTGCTGTGCCCATCATGCTGCGGACATATTTCCTTTTTTAGCAATAGGGGGAATAAGTGCATTTTTTGTTTCAACACAAAAATATTTATTGGCAGGTGCGTTAGTTTTAAATTGGCTTATTGTCATTTATTTATATAGAAAACTTATTAAGTTAAGGAATTTATGATTTCTAAATGATATGAAAAACAATAGTTATAAATATATATTTCTAACCTTAATATTTATATCTTTGACATTTGGCCTATTAATATATGCTAACAAAGAAATAAAACTAATAAAGCAAGAAATTATTACTTCACAAGTAGGGCAGAACGTACAAACTAAAAAGATTGGGGATGTTATCGTAGCAGCACTTCCTATAAAAGATGGAACTAAAGTCGATTTTGAGATTCAGTTAGACACTCACACCACAGATCTGATATACAAATTAGAAGAGTTGGCTCTACTTAAAAACGAAAGTGGAGAAACCCTAAAACCAATTGGGTGGGTAGGAGACGAGCCCGGAGGTCACCACAGAAAAGGAAAACTGCTTTTTCCTGTCTTTAATACTGCGCCTAAAAGTATATTTTTGAATATAGATAATATAGAAGATAGTAGTATAGAGTTTGATTGGAATTTATGAGTGGGGGTGATAACAATGATTGACACAAAGGCATTTGCAAATGCAGGAGCCATAGTAGGTTTACTTTCTTATTCAATTTGTTTGTTGGTAGTTTTAGTATTTCCTGAATTGGTTTACATCCTTTTAGACTATGTTTTTCACGGTTTAAATTTAGAATTATTAAAACCTACAAAGGAGTCAATAGACATAGGCAAAGCGATAATAGGCTCGTTAATATTAACTGCATACATTTGGGTAACATTATTTAGTTTTGGTTATGTATATAACAGGTTAAAAAAATGAGCTTCATTGGATTTCAATCTTAGCTTCGCTCAAAAGAAACATAACCAACAACTAATTTATAAAAAGGAGGTTTTTTATGAACAAAAAAACTTTAATAATTAGTTTTGTTTTTATAGGTCTGGCACTTGTATTAACATCAATTTTTAATGTTTCTCCAATAGTGGCGGCCTTTCTATTACTATGTCCGCTAATACATATTTTTATGGGACACGGAGATAACGGGCAGAACTTACATAAGCATTAGATGATATAAGAATGCGATCAGCTGTAGAATAAAGATATGAATAAAAACGAAAATATAATCTATACATGCCCAATGCATCCGGAAGTGCATAAAGAGTTACCCGGAACTTGTCCTAAATGCGGAATGACCTTAGTAAAGACTGAGACTAAAGATAACCTCAAGACGCATGTTGATATGAGACACGATATCCATTCCTCTCACGTAATGAAGCCAAATTCTGAAATGTCTTTTTGGGAAAAACTCAAAATGAGTATGTCAATGACTATGGGGATGGATCACACAGGTTTAGCAGGACGTGAAATGGCTCGTCTCATGGAAGAGGATATAAGATCTAAATTTTTTGTATCACTCTTATTAACCGTTCCTATCGTATTGTTCTCCCCGCTCGGAAAAAACATTATGGGATTCAGCCTTCCCATACCAATTTCGGAAAACTGGTTATTGCTACTTCTTACCACACCTGTTTATTTTTACTGCGGGTGGATATTTTTATACTCAACTTATGTAGCCATTTTTAAACAAAGAACTCTAAATATGGCTGTTCTCATCGCTGTCGGTATCACTGCTGCTTACGTATTTAGTATCGTTTTAACACTCCTAGGAAGCGAGGAATCATTTTATGAGGCTGCTGCAATGCTTATAACCTTTGTTTTGTTTGGTCACTGGATGGAAATGAAAAGCAGACGTGGTACAACCGATGCTTTACAGGCACTTTTTAATCTCGTTCCTCCGCAAGCTAGAGTCATTCGTAATGGCAAAGAAGAACTGGTACCTACAGCCGAGGTAAAACAGGGAGATATTTTAATTCTCAAACCTGGAGATAAAGTTCCAGTAGATGGTGAGATAACCGATGGAGAAACAGCAATAGATGAATCTTTAGTTACCGGTGAATCTATACCCGTTTCAAAGCAAAAAGGAGATAAAGTAATAGGTGGTTCGATTAATACTTCGGGCTCTGTACAATTTAAAGCTACAAAAGTGGGCAAAGACACAGCGCTTGCTCAAATAGTTAAAATGGTTGAAACTGCTCAAAATTCTAAAGCCCCCGGCCAAAAACTTGCCGATAAGTTTGCGCGTTACCTCGTAGTTGTTGCAGTCGGAGGAGGTTTTTTAACATTTGCTGTTTGGTTTTTTATTATGGGACAGACTCTCCTGTTCGCGCTAACCTTTGCAATCTCTACTGTGGTCATAGCTTGCCCTGATGCACTTGGACTCGCAACCCCCACTGCTGTAGCAGTAGGAACCGGACTTGGAGCAAAACATAACATTCTCATAAAAGACGCTCCCACGCTTGAGCAAGTTTCTAAAATCCAAGCCGTTGTACTTGATAAAACAGGCACTCTTACAGAAGGTAAACCAAAGATCACAGATGTTATTGCAGCAGTCGGATTTTCCGAAGACGAGGTTTTAAAACTGGATGCAGCGGCAGAAGCAAAATCCTCACACCCGCTTAGTCAAGCTGTTTTAGAAGAAACTAAAAAAAGAAATATTGTAGTACCGTCCAACGTAGAAAAGTTTCAGAACCTATCTGGACATGGTGTTGAAGCATTTGTAGAAGGAAAACACGTATTAGTAGGCACTCTTAAATTAATGTCCGATAGAAAAGTTGATACATCACCATTACAGCAAGATATAGAAAAGCTTTTGTCAGGCGGGAAAACAATAATGGTATTGGCAGTAGATAACAAAATAGCCGGTGTGGCGGCAGCGTTGGATCCCGTAAAAGAAAATGCAGGTAAAGCAATAACACGCATGAAAGAGTTAGGTTTGGAGGTTGCTATGATTACAGGAGATAATAAAAAAACAGCAGAATCTATTGGGAAACAACTTGGAATAGATCGGGTGTTCTCAGAGGTATTACCGGAAGACAAGTCCACCTATGTTAAGAAATTACAGCAGGAAGGGAAATTTGTGGCAATGGTGGGGGACGGCGTTAATGATGCCCCCGCTTTAGCCCAGGCTGATATTGGTATTGCAATAGGAGCAGGAACAGACGTGGCAATTGAAACAGCAAAAGTAGTTCTTATGAAATCAGATCCTGCAGATGTACTAAGAGCAATCCGTTTAAGCAAAGCTACAGTTCTAAAAATGAAACAAAATCTTTTTTGGGCTTCCATATACAATTTACTTGCCATACCTGTTGCAGCCGGAGTTTTATATCCGAGCTTTCAAATATCTCTCAGACCGGAGATTTCGGCCTTGCTTATGAGTATCTCTTCAATAATAGTAGCAACTAACGCTGTTTTACTTAAAAGAACAGAAAAAGACTTAGTGGAAATTTAGAATGCAATTCCAGGTTCACAATTTTTATTAAACGAGAATTATTAATGTGATATATTTATATATAGATATTTATAAATATTTAACATGAAAGGAAAATAAAATATGCTAAAAATAAACCCTTATTTGAATTTTGACGGCAATGCCGAAGAAGTATTTAATTTTTATAAATCAGTATTCGGAGGAGAATTTACTCCGATTCAGCGTTTTAAAGACATTCCTGCAGGTGAGAAGCCCATGCCCAAAGAAGAAGAAAATAGAATTATGCATATTGGATTAAAAATCAGCGAAAATGCCATTTTGATGGCCTCAGATATTTCCGATTCCATGGGAATGTCTCTAGTAAAAGGAAATAACAACTATATTTCTCTGACTCCTGATAATAAAGAGGAAGGACAGCGATTATTTAACGAACTTTCGGCCGGGGGACAGGTAGAGATGCCTTATGAAAAGATGTTCTGGGGGGATTACTTTGGTTCATTCACTGATAAATTCGGAGTATGCTGGATGATAGATGTTGAGGATAAATAAAGTAATTTAAAACCTACTTAGTTTCAGCAAAAACAGCCTGAATAAATGCTAAAATATCGGTATGATAAATGAAAAACCCGGTGCCGGTGAGGGAGAAATTCCTGAGTCAAAATTACCTAGCAACAATGGGGAAAATTCGGAACGTGAACAGAAATTTATTTTAACCGCTCTGGTACCGCAGAATGGCTGGATGCGTCCCGATGGATTATCTTTTGCCTGCAGTCAGGAAACTCATGATGCTTGCGCGCGTAATGTTTTAAAACAAGAATTTCCCGAAGTTTTTGAGGAACTTTATTCAGTCACATCAGAGAGTGCTTATTCCAGTATCCGAAGAGAAATAGGTCGAAGGGGATTCGTGCAATTAAGTAACGGCCAAGTAATGCATCCGGAACATCCGCTTACCGAAGCCCAGCTTAAAAAATTGGACCAGGCCGGTTTAAAATTTGAAGTAACTATTACTGAAGTTGAACAGCGGCAATATTTTACAGGAATGCTTGAATCTATAAGAAAAGGAGAATACAGCAACCATACTTTAATGTTAATTCAACAATTCTTTGATAATGAACTGAGATTTCTTGTAAATGATGAACCGGAAGATGCATATGAAGTATTTAACGCCGTAACTAAAGGATTTTTAAATGGAGGAGAAATTAGGGATGCTTATCAGCATACTGAAACGAGAAGAGAATATAGTATCGAGCCCGAAGGCAGATTTTGTGTAGTTGTACATTATTATAAACACGCAGGCGACAGCGGAGTTATGAATACAACAACTGTCTATGTTCTTCCGGCTGAAAAGGCGCCGGATTACGAGGAATATTTCGGAAATAAACGAAAGGAAGAAGAAACAGAAGATTTGGAACCAATAGAAAAATCAAACAGTACGGATTTTACGGAAGCGAATGACGAAATTCCGGAGAGAAAAAAGCCAAAAATTAAAACTCCAAGAATCAAAGGAATGTCTTCAAGAGATAAACGAAATCGTTTAGAAAAAATACTGGACGAATAATAAATATAAAAACTAATTTAAGTATTACTTCATAATACCCGTTATAATAACCCGCATTTGACAAACCCCCAAAAGTGTACTATAAGTTAGCCACCTACCCGAAAAGATACCAAATTCTAATTCAAAATATGTTGATAATAGCGCTTTTAACTGCGGCTTTTATATTGTACCTGTTGTACCAGGGCTATACCTATAGTAGTCAAATTAAAGACGTGCCTTACAGAATTCTGGTCAACGGAATCAGAGGAAAATCATCTGTAACCCGTTACATTGCCGCTGTATACAGAGAGGCAGGAATTACCACATACGCCAAAACAACCGGAACTGAAGCCAGAATAATCGACAAGGACGGAAATGACATTAATATCCACCGCAACGGATATCCAAATGTAAATGAACAAATATATATAACGAGTAATTTCATTAAAAACAAAGCTGAATGCATAGTATCGGAGTGCATGGCAGTTAATCCCTTATATCAGGAGTGGCTGCAGAATAAAATAATAATATCCAATATTTCGGTTATTACAAATGTCAGAACCGATCATACCGATTATATGGGAGAGACACTGGAGTCAATTGCTAATTCATTGGCAGCTACAATACCTACGAACGGTATTCTAATCACAAGTGAAAAAAATCCGAAATTATTAAATATATTCAGAGAGAAATGTAAAAGTAAGAATACCAAACTTAAAATGGCAGATATAAAATCAGTAAGCGACGAGGATTTAGCAAAATTTGATTATTATGTTCATAAGGAAAATATCGCAATAGCTTTGGAATTTTCAAAACTTTTAGGCCTGGATAATGACAAGGCGATTACGGCTATGAGCATGGCAACACCGGATCCGGGAACCTTTAAATTAACTCCTATTTCATATAAAAATATAAATCTGGTGTGGGCAAATCTATTTGCCATAAATGACAAAGAAAGCTTTGTTCAGGTTGCCAAAGATCTATATTCAAAACTAAAAGATTATAAAAAGGTCGTGATTTTAAACAACAGATTCGACAGGCCCGGCAGAGTAAAAGTATTTACAGATGTTATAACTAAACAAAAACTAGCCGACTTAATAGTAACTTTCGGAGATTATGAAATAGAAGTAAATAAATACGCCTTAGCTAATAAGTATTCCGCAGATAAAATAATTAACCTGGGTAATGAATTCGGAAAGAAATCGTCTTCGGTGGAAGAAATAATGGATGAAATATTAAAATTTGTTCCGGGCAAAAATATATTAATAGTAGGTGCGGTTAATATTCATACCGAACAGGCGGATAGATTTTTAGAATGGTTAAAACATTCTGAAGATGCAAAATTGCCTGTTTTCACTGTAAATAAATCAACAATAACAAAAATAAATAACAATTATAATTTCAGGAACTTATATGCAAATTAATTTAGACAATATTGAAATATTAAGTTTAATACTTTGTATCGGTGTAATTACAGCAACCATTATAAGACGCAGAACGGGAATAAATCCTGGAGGTATTATTACTTCTCCGTTTATGGTTATCAGTTTTATTTTTTCACCTTTATGGGGAATTACACTACTGGTTCTTGGCTATATAGTTTATAAAATATATAACAGATTTTTCACCCAGGTCTATTTTGGCAGGTATCCCATGTATATAACAGGAATTTTATCTATTGTGCTTGTTTACGCCACGGCACTTATTTACACCAAACTTAACTTAGTATCTCAGATGAATTTAAATCACCTATACGGATTAATCGTTCCCGCGATTATTGCAATGGCAATCAGAAAGCAAGGTCCTGAAAAAACCTATAAATACACAGTTTTGAGTACTTTAATTTCAGGGATTATTTTCTCAGCAGTATATTTGGCAATCACAGCTATCTTTAAATACGACTTTTATGAAATTGAAGGTTTGAGAGAAGGTTTACAGGACTTTTCACTGAACAATAGTTTTATACTGATTTTAGTTTCAATACTGGTAAGCTTTGTTATTTATTACTTCACAAAAATAAAATCAGGCGGATACATTGTGCTGCCGTATTTGGCTGTTCTGGCTTTTTACCCGAAAAACCTTCTGATATTTGCACTATCGCTTCTATTTCTTATTTGGATAGTAAAACTCTTAAAACACTATACTTTGGTGGTCGGTATAACCAGATATACACTAGTCCTTTGCGTGGCTATAGTGTTAGTAGGAACCATCGAAACCTATTTATTAAGAAACGGATTTACTATTTCTCCGTTCATGGGTGCCAATATCTTCCCTGCGCTGGCTTTAGCTGCAATTGCAAATGATTTTGCCGTGCAAAAAACCAGAAAAACAATACCGTACCTAGCTCTCAACTTAGCAGTTGTGGGAATCGTTTATTTCTTCCTAAGATAAAATTACAGTAATTTAACCCCTAGAAAGCCTTTGAAATATCCTGGACATAATATCTTCCGACTTAAATTCCTCCGTCAGACGCCGTGTAAATGCCAGATCCATAATAAGCCCGGATACGCTGGCACTGATTAATGCCAGTAATTTCAGGCGCGGGAAAAACAAAAATACAAAAATTATAAAAACTGTAAAAGCTGAAAACTTCAAAAAATCATCCTTTGAAACTAAAACTGTTTTTTTCATAACAGTCTTTAATTTATCTGACCTTTCACTGGAATTATTTTCATTACTTTCAGCAAGTAAATAAGGGTTATTGTAAAGTCGCCTGGCTTCGGCAGCTATTCGGATCATTCTACGCAATAGCTCCAGGGAAATAGCAATTATAATAATTCTCAATGTGATAGCAAAGTGGTCGGTAACCATAAAACTTCTCACCATCAAATCGTAGCTGCCTATAACTGCTTTTACCGGAATATTTAATTCTTCGGGCAGAAAAAACAAACTTGCATTGTCTATAGTTAGAAACAGCAATAAGATTACAACCTCAAAAGCGTCAATAAAATTCTTCCTGAATTTTGCCATGGCAATTTCCAATTTCTTTTGAGGAGGCCATAGCTTAATTAATTTATCTTTAGGAAGGGTAAGCAAACCTCCCACAATTGTGATAATAAAAGTAAGAACAACGGTAGTAATGGTAACGTCAAAATATTTACCGATTAGTTTAAAAAACATCAATACAAGCAAATATATTGATCCTGCGATAATAAAACTTATATATGGAATTAGTGATAGTATAAAGTTAATAATAGTTCTGAGGATATGTCTTATTACCTCTCTGACAAAATTAACAACATCTATCAGTGTTAATGACCCCTCCAGAAAAAGATCAATTATCTGCTCGGCTTGTTTTTTCCATCCTATAAATGTAAGTATTCCCAATAGAATGAAAATAAACGTCGCAAAAATAACCAGAAACCATAAAATATTTATGACATTAGTAAAAAGGATTGGATTTAGTAGTCTTATCAATATAAGCAGAAACGTGAATAAAGTAAGCGTAAATGTTGAACAAGCAAGGAATTTTCTTTTAGACACAGGGGTATTATATAGGCATACTCTTATGTAAACAATTTTAAGGTGTGTTCTTTTGCTTTTTTATTCGCAACTAAATTCCAAAAACCTGCAAAAACTGCTATTTAGGTATTTAGACAAAATGAGAGTATCATTGTTATATAAAGAAAAAAACACCGCATTATTACGGATATACAGTATTAATAAACGATAATTACCGCAAAAGATATAAAAAAGAATCTTCAGATTATAGTAATTATCCTGAACCCGCTTACTTTCCCTGGACTGATGTCATGGAATGCAAAGGTAATTTATCATCGCCTTATACTAAAAAGTCAGTAGAATTTTTCAGAAGCATGTTCGGAAATAACGACATACAATGTGCATATTGTCATAAAAGGCTTAATGAATTACACGCAATGTACTTTAAAAGTCCTACATGGACATGGGATATTTCCTGCGGAAGCGCCGGCTGGCTGGTTATTTGTATCGGATGCAAACGCCAGGTATTTTTCATGAATGAACTGTCATAAGATAGACCTATAGTAACTTGCTTCTTTTCATATTATCTGGTACAATAAGTCGTCTAGGAATAGCGAAGCTATTATTTTGTACGTTTAGTAAGATAAAGATAATCTAATCATTAATATTTTAAAGTATCTTTTCCCTACACTACTATATTTACCGGCTTCAAATTACAGGTGCAGATATACTTGCGCCTGTAAGCTCCTGGCAAATTTAAAATATGAGAAACAAAAGAAGTAATTATAGTAGGTGGGGATTTAATCATTCAAAATCACAATTCCCTAAAAATAGAAGAAAACCCGCCAGAGCTGCCATATCAGAATCTGATTTAATCAGATCTATAGAATATTCAAAGCAAACACAGTACAACCAAAAGAGTTTAGAAAATGATTCGTACTCACAATCTTCCACTTTTGAAAATCTACAAATTAATTTTCAGTTAAAAAGCAACATACAAGCCAAAGGGTATAAGTCCATGACTCAAATTCAGGACCAGGCAATACCTCATATGCTGGCCGGAAAAGATTTAATCGGAATTGCAAATACCGGAACCGGTAAAACTGCCGCATTTCTTATTCCATTAATCGATAAGATTTCCAAAGACAGAAATCAAAAAGTATTAATAGTTGCACCAACCAGAGAATTAGCTGAACAAATTAATAATGAGTTCAGAGCTTTTGTTTATCATATGGGAATATATTCAGCGCTTATTATTGGCGGAAAAAGCATGTATTACCAGACCCGGGACTTGCAGAGAAATCCTAATTTTGTAATCGGTACTCCGGGAAGAATTAAGGATATGATTGAAAGAAATGCCTTAAAACTTTCGGAATTTAACAATGTAGTTCTTGATGAAACAGATAGAATGGTTGATATTGGATTTATAAAAGAAATAAAACTATTCATTTCTCTACTGCCTAAAAACAGGCAGTCGTTGTTTTTTTCCGCAACAATTCCAGGAAAAGTTGAAGAAATACTTCGTGATTTTGTTCAAAATGCCGTTACAATAAAAGTTAAAAAACAAGATATAAGCGTAAATATTCACCAGGATTATATTAAGGTCCCAGAAAAACATAAGAAAGTAGACCGACTGCACAATCTTTTAATCCAAGAAAAATTTTCTAAAGTTATTGTATTCGGTAATACCAAATGGAGCGTGCAAAAACTTTCCGATGAATTATTAAAGCGCGGATTTAAAGTTGATGCCATTCACGGTGATAAAAGACAAAGCCAGAGACATAGTATTTTAGAAAGATTTAAGAAAAACCAGATTAATATATTACTAGCTACTGATGTTGCGGCCAGGGGACTAGATATATGCGACGTTAGCCACGTAATAAACTATGAATTACCGGAAACATATAACGATTACATACACAGAATAGGTAGAACAGGGCGTGCTGATAAAAGCGGTGTCGCTCTTACCTTTGTAAATTAAACATTTTTCAAGATTTGAAACATAACAATTTCAGTGCTTTAATTATCTTGGAGGGGTAGTGCAAAGTCAGCATTGTCGCTTCATTAACGACAGGTAAAGGTTTAACTCCTTTCCCCTCCACCAAATATGAATACAAATGATTACTTAAAAGATTTGGTATCATACAAATCGGATTATAAATTAACCACAGCTGATAAGAAAGCCATTCAGTTTGAGGGTATCCAAAAATATATTTACAATAAACTGAATTCTAATAAATTTAAAGCAACTAAAACATCCGAAGACTATGATAAAACCGTAAAAGAAAAAATTGATTATTGTGTCAATCAGGATACTCCTATTCATATTGACTTATCAACAGGGGCAACTAAAAATCCTAATGCCCCAACGGCGCCGGGAATTGATTGGGCAGAAGTATTCAATATAGCTTTTATCCGTTAGTATTTAAAACCAATTGCTGCGGCGTATAAAAACGGAGTTGTTTTAGAATACTTTTCGGTTTCTGTGTTTGAAGAAAAAGTTAACCATATTCCTCAAAAAGATGTTGACTTATATGACAAACAATTCACAGAACTTATTGACTTTTATCAAAGTTTTTTACCATCAAATTTTAAGTTAAAGTTTAGTAGGTTGAGTGATAGAGGTTCCAAGGAAAAAATATACTCTCTTATGGACGAAAAAATTACTCAGCTTCGTAATAACTGGAAATATCTTGATGAAAATATTAGAAAAGAAAAGCTTTTCAGAGCAGAACGAAATATCCAATTTAAAGGAAATGAAAAGAACAGAGATGAAATTATACTAACCTCTGCACTTTCTCATGATGCTTTTACAAGTGAGTGTTGGGCTGAGGCTGCTGCACCAATTTGGAATGAATTAGATGATATTTCGTTGGGTCATAGATACACTACTGGCTGGGCGATTCATGTCAGATCTGCTCCCGGATCTACCGTAAACTTTTGGAGCGGTACGGGAGTATTGTTTAAAAATGAAGACAAATATACACCAAATATCCTCAGCCCCAAGCAATATAAAGAAATTGAAAATAAATTTAATAGTGAAGGTGTTTCTTTTTTCTCTAATAATCCAATTCTGTCGCAAAAATTATCTTTTATAAATGTTTATTATCAGTAGCATGCGATGGGTTTTTGCCCGGAACCCATCTCTTTTTCAAACGACTGGAAAATATTATCGATTATTTTCATTTTTATGATAAATGGCATTTTCCAATCTGATCTTAAACTCATATTTTTTCGCTAAATTTACTACTATTTTATCCAGTTTATCTCTGTAGTTCTTATCCTGCGAAATATAGAATTTCTCCATAATATTTTTATTTAAACCAGGCAATTCTCTTTTTAATCGCTCAATAATGTATTTACTTAAGTTAATATGTTCAATATACAAATCTTTAGTACCGGTTTCGTATATAGCCTTGAAAAGCATGTCCAGTTTATACTTCTCCGCTACAAAGTGAGGAAGAAGAGGTCCAACAAAAGCATAAGTCTTTATACGCCCGGCATTTAACTTTTTTAATGTATCTAATCTTTGCGAAGCCGGCGGAGCATATTTTTCAAAATACTTCGAAATATCATCATCAGTGCTGGTAACAGTAAGCCCGACTTCTGCATTTTTAAAAAGTGTTAATAGATCCATATCCCTTAAAACCAAATTGGATTTAGTTAAAATTCCAAGAGTTCCCTCAAACCCCCAATCCAGTAAAATTTCAATGCACTTTCTTGTTAACTTATATTTAGCTTCCACTCCTTGATAGGGGTCGGTAACCGAACTTAAAAGAATGCTTTTTCCTTTACCTTTGTTTTTAAGCTTTTTCAGATCTTTTTTAAGAATTTCTGGGGCATTTTCTTTTATAAATATATAGTTCCCCCAATCTTTAACTTTCTTTTCCACGAATCTTCCCATGAAACTCGCATAACAATATGTACATCCGTACCTGCAACCGATATACGGATTAATAACAAAATCCGAGTCAGGTAATTTACTTTGAATTAATATCGATTTGGTTTGAATGCTCTTTATTTCCACTTAAACAATTGTATACCGAATAGAACCCGAATTCCATTATTAACTCTGTAATATAATAGATGCATTCTTAGAAATAAACTGTTAATAGACTTGGATGGAGTTATAGCAGACTTTGAGAAAGGATATTAATGGAAAGAGCTTTTTGCTATTTAATCATGTTAAAATACATCCACGCTTAAAAAACTGTCTGTACAATTCATAGCTTTCCTACAGACTACAGCTCTGGTAGTTTATTTAATACTACTTTCATCATTTTTCAATTTTATGGGTTTGAATAAACCCGGCCCGGCAGCGTCTTTTTATGCTCCGATAATTATTCTTCTCCTTTTTATAATATCTGCTGTTATTTCTGCAATACTGGTTTTAGGCCGCGCCGGAATATTGTTTTGGGAGAAAAGATATAAAGAATCTTTTACTCTTTTAGGATGGACAATAGGGTGGGGGATTTTATATTTAGCATTGTTTATATTTATTTTATTTATGAAATAATTCAACATTAACCAGCGCAGTTTTTAACTGGAAATTTGAAATAACACCTAAAATCACAACTCATTTATGGCTTGATAAAGAAACAAAAGAAAACTGCTGAAGAAAAATAAAATTACCTTACGGTTCCCATTTTTGTAAATACTGCTATAATAATTGTAATGAAGCTGAGTAATAACTCATTAGGAGTAATTATCTGGTCCGGAAACTATAAAAAATTAGCGCAATGGTACGAAAAAACAATCGGTTTTAAAGTAAAATCCACACAGGATATTCCCGGAGACACATATGTAGCATTCGAAATTGGGGACAATTATTTTTCTGTCGGCCAGCACAGTGAAATTAAAGGAAATAACAAAGATCCGAAAAGAATAATGATAGGTTTTAATGTGGTAAGCGTTACTGCTGTTTTCTACGAACTTAAACCAAAAGGAGTGAAATTTATCGCTGAACCTTTTGAGTCGCCTGAGGGTGGTTATTGGGTCACTACTTTACAGGATCCGGAAGGGAATGTGTTTCAATTTTTCGGAAGTAAATAAAATGAAAATTAAAATTATATTTCTAGAAAGATTAATAAAAAAAGCACTTAAAAAATACGGTTACACACCCAAAGAAATTAAAACTATAAAAAATATATTGCAATATGCACAATTAAGAGGTAATAACCAAGGGATCGTAAAGCTGATCGGAAAAGGAATACCGAGAAGAGTGGAGGGGCAGCCACCTAAAATCATTAAACAATCAAAAGTTTCGGCTTTGGTAGACGGAAATAAAACTCACGCAATGGTCGTTATGGATTATCTTACTGACTTAGCTATTAAAAAGGCAAAAAAATCCGGAGTAGGTATTGCCGGTAGTAATAACACAGAAGAATCTACCGGTGCAATAGGCTATTATGTGAATAAAATCACACAGTTTGGATATATAGGTATAGCATTTTCAGCATCTCCATTTCAGACAACCGCTCCTTTTGGATCTAATGAGGCAAGATTTTGTACAAATCCTTTTGCCTTTGGAATACCGACTTCAACAGATCCGATCATTTTAGACATGACAACTTCAACAATGGCATATTACGGTTTAATTGAAGCTAAAATAGCCGGTAAAGAAGTTCCCGAAGATATTGGTTATGATTCAAAAGGTAATCCAACAACAAATCCGGCAGAAATAATGAGCGGTGCTTTAAAAACCATGGCCGGACACAAAGGGTCGGGATTAGCATTAGTTGTACAAATAATGGCAGGAGCATTTGTAGGTGCTGATTCATTTAATGATGAAAGTGATAATTCGGGTAATCTAGTGATAGCAATTGATCCTGAGATTTTTATTCCAGCTGAAGAATTCAAAAATAATGTATCGGACATTATTCGTAAAGTTAAATCAGCCAGGAAAATAGAAGGGGTAAAAGAAATAATGTTTCCGGGTGAAAAAGGTAATAAGCTGACAAAAGAACGAGCTGAATCAGGGGAAATTGATATTGAAGAAAATTTGCTTAAACAACTTAAAGAGATAGTAAAAAACACATAAAAAACGATGCAATGACAGGGGAAATTGTTGTAGTCGACGGCGGTATCAGTCTTAAAACTGTTTAATTATGAGCAAAGGTATACCTAAAGAAATAACCGATTTTATAAAAGCAAACGGAATACTTACACTTGCGGTTTCGGATTCGGAACCTTGGGTATGCACTCTGTACTAGGGTACAGATGAAGATCTAAATTTTTATTTAATAACAAATCCCGGTTCGATGCACGGTAAAATAATTGGAAAAAACGAAAAAGTGGCATTTAATATATTTGATTCCAACATAAAAATAACACAGCAAAAGAAAGGATTACAGGGCAAAGGAATCTGCTCCCAAGTAAAAGATATAAAAGAAACTGCAAAAGGATTAATGATTTGGCATAAAGCAAATCCTGGTATCGAAACAAGAATTACTTTAGAAGCAATAAAAAAATGGAAAGATACCAAAATTTACGAAATAAAACCTACATTTCTTAAATTCTTTAACAAGGAATTATACGGGAAAAAAGAGTATGGTATATGGAAACGTTAAAAGTCTTACTGTATTTAAACCGCACTTTAGATGATATCTCTTTGGAAATTACTTCATAAAATTAATTCAAATTGACAAAATTTCAATAATATCCTATAATATTGACGGTTCCTTTCCATTCCTTTTCTTTTAGTTACCAAGACGGTAAATCCGTCTGATTAATTATTTTGTATGTATAAAGAAATCCGTGGAAAAACCGCGGTTTTTTTGTTTTTGTGAGGCTTTTATACAAAAAAGCCAAAGCAAAAAAAAAGGAGGTGATAAGCATGGAAAAAAATAAAAGCATTATTATGGGTATCTGGAAATTTCAGGAAAGAGTAGGCGAAAAAGATTTGATTGACTTAGCTAATGAATGGGCAAAAGACGAAAAGTATTTACAGCTTTACATTAGAAAAGTAAGCAAAGACCAACTTGGAATCGGTTTTGCATATTTAGGAGATGGTACCAAAGAAGTCCACGACGACTACTTCAATAAAACTTCTGACCAACTCAAAAGAAAATTCGGCAATGACTTGGCTGGATGGGATATTGCATCCACTTCAACCTTAATTAAAGGATTTTAATTAGGTGGACAGGTGGAAAGGAACCGCTAAAAAATCATATAAGTCTCATCTGAGCTTTGAAATAAACCTCCCTTTATTATCTATAACTCCGTACCCCATTAATATATTCCACCATTCATACAAATCAATTTCAGTCAGAATCTGGGCAAGTTTCTTTCCTTCAACTGTTTTTAATGATTTAAATATTCCGGAAAAATTCAATGACACATTTTTTCCTTGAAGTTTTGCCCTTCTTGTTGCCAGAATTTTATATATTTTATTCGCATCATTTACAACCCTGCCTATCTTACCGCTATTTAATTTATTAAATAAAATTGTCTCTATTACTTTTCCTCTATCTATTCCGTTTTTTCTTTCCAACTTTCTTAGTTCCAGTAGAGCCCAGCTTATTAATGCAACAGTGGATACACTCTCCGAATGTAATAGATCGTTTTTATACTGCAATCGATTATATTTTCTAATTAGGTTCTTAATTTCCCGCGGATCCCTTTGTGACATTTCAACACCTAAATTGAATGCTTCTTCAGTAGAGAGTCTTTTTAAAGTTTTTTGAATTCTCATATCGGGATCATTTATTACAAAACCCTTTTGAAGTAAATCTTTAATGGTGTAAATAACATATAAGGCATCGGCATCTTTTGCCGCTTTTACAGCAATATCAGTAGTGCCTGCCTCGAATTGCTCAATAATATCAATTACCTCTGTACCCCAAGTCACACTTCCAAAAGCATCTGCCAAAGCCTTTTGTTCGTTTATCGAGACATATCTTCTCTGGTCTCTACCTATGTCGCCGTATCTTGCTTCCGGGGCATCGTGCCAAAGAAGACAACTTAACAAAAATGTTCTGTTTATAGGTTTCTTGTTTTCAGCTATTAGGTAACCTAAAGCAGAACCGATTAGCATTAGTCCTGTAACGTGTTCTGAAACACTTGGAGGCGGTGCAAAAGGTGATAAATATTTAACTTTTCTTTTCTCCTCATTTAATGTAACTAGTTCAGTAACCAATCTCCCTGTACAATAATACTCGGGCATTAAATTTCCTTTTAGCTTCGCATTTATTTTAGAAGAATTCTTAGAAGTTCTTGACATAGATACTTTTCGATATTATACACATATAGGGCAGATTATGAGTGAATTTAAAACTCCAATATCATTTAATCATTTCCTATCGGTTTCTTCAATAGATGGTAGGTTTAGAGGAAATATCGAAGAAGTTTCAAAGTATTTTTCTGAATATGCAACCTATAAGAATAGGGTATTAGTAGAGATTGAGTACCTTATAGCGTTTTTAAGTAGTATTAAAAAACCGCTTTCTTTTAAAAATCAAAAAATTCTAAGAAATATATACAAAAACTTTTCACTTGAAGATTGCAGTATAATTTGGAAAAAAGACGAGGAAATCAATCATGATACCAAGTCAGTTGAGTACTTTTTAATTCAGAAATTAAACGAAAAAAAACTATCTGGAATTATAAATTATATCCATATAGGTTTAACTACCAATGATATTGACAGCACCGGGCTGGCTATTTCCATAAGAGATTTTTGCAAAAACTTGTACATACCCTCGATTAAATTCTTGGCACAAAGAATAAAAATTATTTCTTTAGAACAAAAAGATTTAATAATGCTAAGCCGCACTCATGGTCAGTTTGCGGTGCCTACTACCGTAGGCAAGGAGTTGGCCAATTTTTACAAACGGCTTAAAGTTCAATTGGACAAACTAGAAGGTCTTCGTTTTGGAGCTGGAATTACCGGGTCTGTCGGCAATCATAATGCACTTGTATATGCATATCCGGAAATAAACTGGACTAAGTTTTCTGATGCATTTCTTAGAAAGTTGAATCTGGATTCTTATACTATGAAAACACAAGTTGAGCCCTATGACTACAAAGTGGAATTTCTGCAGGCTATCAAAAGAATTAATTTGGTAATTTCAGCCCTTGACGAAGATATATGGAGATACCTTGCCGCCGGCTACTTGATACTCCGGGACTCAAAAGGTCACGTTGGCTCTTCTACAATGCCCCAAAAAGTGAACCCAATTGGGTTCGAATTAAGCGAGAGTTATACTCTTCTTTCAAACGGTATTTTGGATGTGCTTGAAAAAAAGCTTCCCATTAACCGATGGCAGAGGGACTTAACCGATAAATATCTTTTAAGGGATTTAGGTCAGGCGTTAGCTATGAGTTTATTGTCTTGCAGATCAACCGAGGATGCCTTAAAACAAATCGGTTTCAATAGTGGAGTAATAAACAAGGATTTGGACGAGCATTGGGAAACTGTTTCCGAAGGTGTTCAGACTTTATTAAGAACCACAAATTTTAAGCAGCCATATGAGAAACTCCGCGAACTTACCAGGGGGAAAACAGTTACAAAGGAAATTTATAATAAATTTATTGACGAAATAGAAGTTCCCAAAACCATTAAAGAAAAACTCAAAAAGCTGTCCCCACGAACCTATATTGGATACTCTAATAAATTTGAAAAATTAATCAAATAAAGATAGATAAAAAATATGACCGAAGTAATAAAAATAATTGATAATATATATTCTCCCCAATATGATTTATTGTCTTTCGTAGAAAATAAAATAGACTTCAGCCCTTCAATTCTAAACTCAACAGAATCCAGACCGAATTCAATTTCTTTTGAAGGTGCAGGATTCGGAGATGAGGGAAAAGGTTTAACCGCTTTAAGAGCTATTTCAGAATATTACAACAAACATAAAAAAACAGTTGTCTACAGGTGGAACGGAGGATCTAATGCCGGACACGAGTGTCTTCTTCCTTCCGGCGAACAAATTGCACTGCACCAGCTTCCGATCGGAATATTACAAGAAGGTGTAACTTCAATTGTTGGCAAAGGAATGGTATTTAATCCCACTGATGCCGTTACCGAAATAGATTATATAGTTGATATAGTAGGATCCGTTCCCGGCAATTTTATGATTGATCCAAATATACCACTTTCACTTGATACTCACCGCGCCTGGGAAAATGTAATTAATAGCTGGCACCTCGGATACTACGGTTCAACAGGAAGGGGAATATCAACATCTTACTCAGATGAAATATTAAGATTAAAACTTACAATGTCGGACTTGATTTCGGCTGAATGGAAAGGAAAGCTTGGTTATCACTATGATATAACTAAAAAACAAACCGGCAGCTTCGGATTCAAGCTTGAAGATATAAAAGTAGCAACTCTCAAGGATCCCGTTAAAGGAATTAAAGTAGGTTCAAAAAAAGATTTTTTGGATAGAGTAGGAGAGTGTAGAAAAATATTATTAAAATATGTCAACAAATCTCTGGATGAATATTTATATAAAGAATGGAACAGTGAAACCCCGTTTGTATTTGAGGGAGCTCAGGCAATAGGCCTGCATCCCAAACACGGTTTATACCCGGATGTAACTTCTTCCGAAGTAAGAGCGCGAGGTATTCAGGATTCTACAGAGGGAATTGTGGATTACAAAAAAATTGCAGCAAAAGTTGGAGTATTAAAAGGTCCGTATATTTCAAGCGTCGGAAGCAGAACACTACCGGGAGAATTTGACATTAGAACTGAAATTCAAGTCAGAAACGTATTCGGTGAATACGGTAAATCCACCGGCCGGTCCAGGGGAATACTTCCCCCAGATATACCGGCTTTAAAACATTTTAGAAATGTGGGAGATTTTGAATATTTAGCTGTTACACACATGGATGCATCTTTTCCCTCCATACCTATTGTTGCGGGATATAAAGATTCAAATAAAAATAATGTGAGATACAGGCCATACCAATGGTATTTGGATTTTGTCCACCCTGAAATTATTTCACTGCCTGGCTGGGACGGTAATACAGCCAGAAAAGCAAAGAATGCCAATGAACTTCCGGAAAACGCTTTAAGGTTTTTAGCATTCATTTCCGAAGTTTTAAATGTAAAACTGGCTTATGCTTCAACAGGCCCCAGCTTGCAAGATTATATTTCATGGGTGAAATAATTAATGTCTATAACGCGATGCTATCTCCACTCTTTTTTGCATAAAGTCATTTTCATTTATAAACGCCAGCTGCATCAGTTTACCTCGTTCAATTAATACCTGATCTTCAAATCCCAACAACTGTTCTTTATCAATTCCATCAATAAAAATATTAGCCAATGAGTTTTTGGATAAGTTTTTAATTGTCATTGACTGCACTTTGATAATATCTTCTATATAACGATTTCAAATTACCCCTTTTATGGACCATAAATCCGAACCCAACGGAAGCACCGGACCGCCGAGATTAAAATTATATCCGGTACTGCCGAAATCCGTAGAAATACATAAGCCAGCTCCATTAAAATCAAGGTCGCTAAAAGACTTATCTTCCGAACTAATAGAAAGATGATGATACCCCATTACATGTGTTCCTATCACTACATCATTAATTGCCTGTCCAACTTCTTTTCTAATACCGAAGCGGTCAACATGCCAAACTTTTATTGCATTAAGATTTAATAAATATAATTTGTACTTGCCTGTTTCAAGTTTTGGAACAAATTCCTCAAGATTATTAATTTTATTCATAGAAAAATTAATAGTTCCGGTGGCATGACCCAAAAACGGCTTATTGTGGTGATGATATTTCTGCATGGCATGAAGCATTGCCCCATCGCCCCCTGTAACAAGGATTAAATCAGGTTCGGGCTCATTTATAAAATGAGGATAATTCCTGCTTATAAAATCATTTACATGAAGGCCACGGGGATCTAAAGTCTGAACGTACTTAATTTTCATATTCAGTAATTATAATCCGTTTCTTCAATTTGCAAACAATTACAAACTGAAGAAACGACATGAAACAAATCAGTCAAACGGGGGTAGGCCGTTAGTAGATTCTGCTTCATGCCTGGGGGTCACCTCAATACAATAGGCAGGTAATTGCGATAGCACCCCCTGTTGTCGCTTGGGAGAAATACTTGCCAGTCGTATACTCTTACTTCGGGATACGCTGGAAAATATCCTACCCACAACTTTAGATCCCAAAAGTAAGGCAATGTGGGGATCCAATCAATATCTACTGTCTGAAACGGTTCGACCCATTGGTCGAAAATATCCAGCCAGTAGATCCAACCCCACAACCACCAGTGAGCCGAGAACCTCACCCGACCTGGAATGTTGCTCAGGTTAGTCACCTTCAGAATGTTGGTGACACCGACGTTGTTTTGGGTTAACCAGCAGTACTGCAACCCGTTAAACATCGGTACGATTGTGGGTGTGGGTGTCGGTGAAGGTGTGTTAGTTGGCGTTGGCGTCGATGTACCGGTCGGTGTCGGCGTGTTCGTTGGTGAAGGCGTATTTGTCGATGTCGGTGTTTTTGTAGACGTCGGCGTAACTGTTAGAGTCGTCTTCGTTGGTGTGGGTGTTTTAGTGTGGTCATCATCAGCAACCACACTACCAAAGCCTCCCATCGCCATCACCGCGACGGACAGGACTATCAGCACACCAGTTCTCACATACCCAACCCTCATGTTTTTCTCCTTTCCAAACGACCTACCCCACATTAAGTGTAAAAACAAATTACACTCAGTGTGAGATAGGCCGATATTGTCTTTACTTATTTTATTAAAGTACTTAATACCAAAAACTTAACAATTATTATTGAAATAATACTCCAATTATATAAATAATTACAATATTATAGGTCTAATAGTTTGAAAATAATATTCAAAGGGATGGAGTGGATTCAGTAGATTCTGATGACTCTCCTGTATCGTCATCATCACCGCCTCCGGAGTCATAACCGCTTAAAAATCTGAATACCCAACCTAATATGCTGAACTGGCTTTCATTTTCTTCAATAATTTCTTTAATTTCCAGTTGGTTGGCTTCCAAATTATAAATTTGCGCTTGAACTAAACCCTGACTTTCTGAAGATTCCAGTGTATCTAGAGATTTGGTTAGCTTTCTTATAGTGTTTCTATTTCTTACCAACTGTGACCTTAAATCACCTAAATTCTTAAAATCAGTCCCAAATAACAAAGTCTGCCATTTCGGCCTCTTTTCAAGCTCACCTACAGTTTCTTCTACTTCCTGCTGTTCCTCCTCAATTACCTGGACTGTTTGTTGCAGGTCATTGCTCACTTCTACATTTCCAACTTCTTCTTCAGTCTTAACAGCTTCTTCAAGTTTTTCAGTTAATTTATCATCGCTTTTTTTACTTGAACCGGTTTCTTTGTAACTTTCACTATTATCCTTTTTTTTGGAATTTTTATCTTGTGAACTGTTGCTTTTGTTTTTATTCTCATTATTTTTTTCGCTGCTCTTCCCTTTATCATCATCATTGCCGTTTTCATTCTTTCCTTTTACTTCTTTTGATTCTTTTTCACCCAACACATCATCCGATTGTGAACTCTTTCCGATTACTACTAAGGATCCGATAACAATGACGGTAATCAATACTATAGGTACTAAGTGTAAAGCGTAAAGTGAAATTGATCTTTTACTATTGGGCATGTTAATTTAATGATACAAATTTATTTAATGTCAAGCAACTATTTAAATTCAGGATGATTTATAGATTGTAATTAGTAAAAATATCCAGATTATAATTCCCCACATAATCATTCAAAACATTTAAATATGAGGATGTAATTGCAATTGTTACAACTAATGTGGCTAAAGTAATAACAAGCGATAAATACCCCACTAGTCTTTTATCCCGGTTCGGACTTCTGAAGTATTTAATAAACCAATAGACACCGAGCGGTGTAAGAAATATGCTTAAAAGGTAAATCTTAATTTTTTGAAATGTGCTTAACTTCTCATTTTCCATAGTAGATTTATACTTTGTTTACAGTTCGGTCATTGAAATCACTTGAATCACAGAAGACTCCGCATATCCCCACGAATTATATCCATAGATTTCAACATGTTTATTTAAATAATCGTCCAGTTTGTAAAAAGAGGTATCCTGAGGAGGAAATAGTTGTATTTTATCTATATATTGAGGCCAGCCAGAAGCGTTGTCTTTTAGAAGGTATGGTTCTTCAAAATTGATCCAGTACCAATATTCTCCAAGTTCAAGTTCTGCCGGAATTTTTTCCTTTCTTATTACTCCTCTGACTGTAAATTTATCTTGAATAAATGAATCTGTTTCTTCCTGAAGTGGTTCTTCAGCTTTATTCTGTACTTCCGGAACTTGAGTAATCCTGTTTTTAGTTTCTGACTGTAATTGTAATAGTTTTTGGTCAATCAAAATATTTTGATAAACGTTTACTGATACCAATATCAATAGTAGTACAAGCAGTAATATTACAGGTTTATTACTCGTCATATTAATATTCTATCATTTTTAATCAATATTATTAGAATATTTAACAGTACAAAAAAGAATCTGGTAGACTTTTCTTAAAGTGTTAAAAGATCTTTCCATACTCAAAAATAATAGAAAAATAATTATTTTTACTTCAGTGGTTTTAATCATTTACTTAATAAACTTACCCATCGACTTCACAAAAGACCTTCAGAATGGCCTTTATAGAAGAATGATCACCTCTAACGATGTCATTCCAAACACTTTCTTGCCGTATTTACTGATTAATGAGGGAACATTCAATTTTGCTTCCATTTATAATACGTTGAAAAAGTTTGACGAAGAGGGGATTCAGGGAACTCCTTATTTTCTTATATCTACTTCCGTCGGATACGTATCTTCTTATCCTGTTTTAACTGGCTTATTTGCAGCTCCGATTTACTTCATTCCGCTGGTTTTAAATAAAATACCCGAACTGTCTTACCACGAAAATATCTTAAAAATTGCCGTGCTTGGTAGAATTTCAGCTTCCATTTATGCTGCTCTTTCTGCGGGTATTTTTTATTTAATCTGCCGCAGAATATCAAAGAATGAAAAACTTTCACTAATTTTCTCCGTTTTTTACGCGTTTGGTACAGGTACTTACAGTATTTCAAGCCGGGCGCTATGGATGCACACCATTTCACAATTTATCTTCTCTGTAACTCTATTTATACTTCTTTTCAAAGAGGACAGTAAGTTTAAATATACCTTCCTGGGTATTTTGCTCGGTATCAGTGTTATTAACAGACCTACCGGAATCGTTATGGCTGTGGTTTTGTCATTTTTTATTTTGTTATATAAGCGGAAATATTTATTACATTTCTTAATCGGTGTGCTTCCTTTATTTCTGGTGTACTTATTCAGCAATCAATACTTTTACGGTTCAATAATTTCCGAAGGGTATTCCGCCAGAGATGCGGCAAACGAGTGGACGGGGGATTGGCTGGAAAGTATGTCGGCATTCTTATTCAGTCCGGCGAGAGGAATTTTATTTATCTCCCCGCCATTGTTATTAGGATTCGCTGGTATGTATAAAAAAATTAAGAAAAAAGACAAACTATATGTATTTTTAGCAATAGGATATATTGCTTCCATATTATTAATTGGCAAATGGTATGCCTGGCACGGAGCAAACGCTTTCGGCCACCGAATGCTTGTTGATTATCTGCCATTTATAGGAATATTCTCATTTTTGATTTTAAAAGATTTAAACAAAAGATTGCTCGGAATAGTAATTATACTTATTGTTTTTTCCATATATGTGCATTTCAATGCAGTTATTAACAGAAAATCCAGATGTGATCTGGAGGAAAACTGGACCTTCTATTGCCTAAAATGGCCCGACAGACCGGCCCAATACTGAATAATTTTAATTAGCGCTTTTCAGCTCGATATTATCATTATTAGTTAAATCTATTTCCTTCACCAACGCCCCGACTTCGGAACAGTAAAATTTATGCTCATTTGCTTCGGGATCCAGAGGAGTCCAGTCATATGTCTTTACACAGTCATTATAGGTTCCCAATCCAATCGTAACCTTCTGGTTTACAGCTAATATTTCTCTTGAGTCTTCTGCTACATCTTTGGCATACTCTTGCCTGTATTTGTCGCCGACCTTTTCTTCCGCTTTTATCCAAATCCCCGGCTGAGCTCCGTTAACTCCCGCGAGCCATGCCCCTTCATGATCCTTCAGCACCCCATCCTCATAGTTATCTACATCCTCGCCAAAATACCAAACGTTTCCATTTATATCCTGGGCTAAATAATCCTTGGTAGACTCAACCAGCTCGGCGTCAACCCACACTTTGTCAACATAAACCAAAGTATTTACGCCTATTATTAACTTTCTGTCACCCGGAATAGTAATTTCAACTTTTTCCAAACCATCTTCCGTTTGTCCTTCATATATTAGTTTTCTTCCGACCGGAAGTTTAAGGTATTTATTTGTAATATCCATAACAAAAAGGGCGGGATCCAAGTTTGCAGGGTCAACAACTTTTTCTTCATTAACAGTAACGGACGGTGTAGGTGAAGTTATTTTATTTGAAAAAGCACTATCTCCGGTATTGGTATTTTCATCATAAACATATAACTGGTTACCAACCTGATTCAAAGAAACTTGAGGATTCAATTGTGTATATAGGAAAGCAGCTACAGTACCTAAAACCAGCAAGGCTATCAATAAAAGTACGGGTTTTTTCATAAATTGATATTCGCAAACATCTTATAATAAGTCAATTAAGAATTAAATCTCTTTTACTTCCGCGTTAAGTACTGTAGTAGGAACCACCGGTTTGGAATTTTCTCCGGTAGAGCTTTGAGTAACCTTATCCGTAGCAATAGCGTCTACTACTTCCATTCCTCTAACCACATGCCCGAATATTACATAATTTTTCGGCAGATTATAATCTTTATGAATGATAAAAAACTGACTCCCGTTTGTATTTTCTCCTCTATTAGCCATAGCTACCGCTCCCCTGATATATTCACCTGTAAACGGTTCGTCCTCAAAAGTATATCCCGGCCCCCCTGTGCCGTCTCCGTTCGGATCACCTCCCTGAATCATAAACGCTTCTATTACTCTGTGAAATATTGTGTTGTCATAAAAACCTTTTTGAGCCAAAGTGACAAAATTTTCTACGGTTTTAGGAGTCTGACCGGAATTCATCTCGATGTCTATTTCTCCCTTTGAAGTCTTTAATGTAACTATTTTTTTTGGTCCGTCCGATCCAGAATTGGCTGTGCCGTTTTCACCGGAACCTGTGGATTCATTCAGAACATTTGCTCCTTCTTCATTTAAAGCGGTGTTTCCGCTACTTCCGGGATTCTTTCCAGAAAATTTATTAACAAATACAAATAAAAGGACAGCTCCCAAAACTAAAAAAACACCAAGTTGTAAATATTCGTTTTTCATTGAACTATTATACCGCAATCACAAATACTTTTTAAAAAATTCTACAGTATTCCGCATCGCTTGATTAAAACTATTACCCGTCATATTATGGCCGCCTCCGAAATATTCTTTTAACTCATACACTAGTGAGATCTCATTTAGTATTTTCGCTAAATTTCTGCTGTACTCAACAGTAACTACATTATCATTAACAGCATGATTAAGCTGAAATGCAGTTTCAACTCCTGCTAAGTAATTCACAGGTACTACTTGTTTCCAAAAATCACTTTCGGAATTGAACTGACCGTAAGTTTCAAATAACTCGTTCCTTTTACGTCTGCCCGGAGAATCCTCGCTCGGCGGTCGGTAAGAATTATCGTTTATACCGTACTCTTGCAAATCCTCATATGTATAAACCGCTCCTGACCAAATTACTACAGCCGGAATTTCCTTATCAGCCACAGCACTTCTGAAAGCAACATTTCCTGCCATACTGTGGCCCCAGAGTCCGATTTTTTGCTTGTCCGCAAACTTTGATGACTGTAAAGCCGCATATGCGTTTAATACGTCTATTACGTAGTCTGAGCTGTAATAACCACCTCTAGGTTCTCCTTCCGATTTACCGTGCCCTCTCAAATCAATTTTAAACACCACAAAACCGTTTCTGGCCAAATAATCCACATATGAAGAATAATTTACCAAAGTTTGATATTGGGCAGGCGGAATGTAACCATGTATAAAAATAATGGCCGGCCAGCCGTCTTCAGGTTTTTTGCCTGTCGGTTGTGTTAATTGTCCGTATACTTTAAATCCATCTGACAGATAAGAAGTTAAATAAGATACATAACTCCCGTTTTCCGAAATAATCTCCATAATTCCTAAAGTGCTTGTGTATTTTCTGCTTCTTAAATAGGGGATTGTCAGTTCTTCAAAAGGTACGGGCTCGGGTGCTGTATTATTATTTTTGCTTTCCGAAACAGAAAATTCCGGAGTTATATTATAATAATGGTTCTTCTCAATGTACAGATATAATAAAAAAACTACTATTCCCCCCGCTATCATTATCAAGATCAGTTTTTTTAAAAGCATAGTTTATACTAACACACACAATTGGTGATAAAATTATCAAGGATGAAATTAGGGAAAGTTGCAATAATTCTAGCACCAGTTTTAATTATATTGGCTTTTATATTAGTTCAAAGGTCTATTATAAATGAAGGAGAAGACACTTGGTTATGCCAAAACGGGATTTGGGTAAAACACGGAAATCCAGCCACACCTAAACCCACAGAATTATGCTATCCTCCTTTAGAAAAATACGTACAAAACCAGATAGAAAACATAAATTTGCCATCAGAAGCAACTGAAAGCACCCAAGACGTTTTGAGCCAAAATTTCCAAAGAATGTCTGTAGAAGAAATAGGAATGGTAATTAATATTCCCAACGGTTATTATTTTAATAAAGAGCAGGCAATGAATTTAACAACTAATAAGCCTTATGGAGTTAGTTTTACCATCCAAAATTACAAAGGCAGCCCGAATGAAACACAGAATCCATATCAGCTTTATGGGATTTATCAGTGGGATACTGAAAATATTTCAGATGAAACATTTAAAAAGGCTGATTTTATAATCAATGAAAATACAAAAACGGAATTTGAAGTCGACGGACAGTTGGCAGTAAAAGGAATGATTAAAGGAGAAAGATCGAGATACTCAATAAATATTCTTATTAACGGTTACATTTTAAAACTTGCAGCCAGCGGAGAAGAGTCTTTCTCTAAATCTATTACCGATAAAATCGTTGATTCTATAGAGTTTAAATAAAAACATTTTACCTAATATTATTCAGCATACTCTCAGAAAATTTTTGTAAATTAATTATCGATAGAAAGTTAATTTAAAAGGAGGTGTAAAAAATGATAAAAAATAAGTATTTAATTTTAAGTACATTAATGCTACTTACTGCCAGTCTTGGACTCCTAGTTAGCGGGAAATCAAACGCTTATGCCCAATCTAATACTAATTATCCTCCATTGATTCAAAAACTTATTGAAAGGTTTAATCTAAATACAACCGAAGTGGATGAGGTGATATTAGAAGCTAAAAACCAAAAACATGAAGAAATGAAGCAAAATCATAGTGAAAGGCTTGACCAAGCAGTAACAGAGGGAAAAATAACTTCAGAACAAAAGGACCAAATACTTGCCAAACTAGAAGACTGGCACAGTAAAAAGGAAGATTTAATGAATTTAACTCCCGAGGAAAGAAAGACTAAAATGCAGGAAATGAGGACAGAACTGGAATCCTGGGTTGATGAGAATGGAATCGATATGAGTTTACTTTTAGGATTTGGCCATAAAATATTTATGAAGGGATTCCATAATGGGTATATGATGGGACATTGGTAATTGCTTGATTTTGGACAGGATAAAGCAATAAGGCTACTTGAGAGCCCCTATAAAAAGGGGTTCTCTTAATCTGTTTAGTAAGTGTTAGAATCAGCCTAATGAGACAAAGCTACAAAAATAAAAAATTAGATTCAGGTTTTTATAACCGAGATGCACAAGAAGTGGCAAAAGATCTTTTAGGTAAAGTAATTTTTCATAAATACAAAAATATATGGCTGTCAGCTCAAATAATCGAAACTGAAGCTTATTATTTAAATGAAAAGGGGAGTCATGCTTCACTTGGTTATACAGAAAAAAGAAAAGCGCTTTTTATGCCGCCAGGAACTATATATATGTACTACGCAAGGGGTAAGGATTCTTTTAATATAAGCACTAAAGGAGAAGGAAACGCAGTGCTAGTGAAATCAGGTTACCCGTATAAAGATGCGGAAAATTACAATGAAATGATCAATATAATGCAGGAATTAAACTCTTTTAAAATTAAATTAAAACCAATTGAAAAACTTTGCTCAGGTCAAACCCTATTATGCACGTCGTTAAATATAAAGGTGGGGGATTGGGATAAAAAACAGTTTGAAAAAGATAAATTGTATATTGCTTTTACCGGCTATAAACCCGAAAAAATAATACAAACAACCAGACTGGGAATTCCCAAGGGCAGAGATCCCCACTTTATGTACAGATTCATTGATTTTAATTACTTAAAGTTTTGTACTAAAAATATAAATAAGAGCTCACGTATTAAAATCTTAAAATACAGCTATGGCATTTAATGTTAAAATCGGGTTGTGGACAAACTTGACTTAATAAAAAGTAATAAGGAATTAGTTCAATATTATGATGATTTTAATAAAACAGTAAAAAAATATATTAACATTAAAGCAAAATATTCAGATCAAGAGTTGCCTTATACCCAAAGCAAGTTCGGTGGAAAACCTTACTTAATCGATAAAGAAAAATACCCTTATGGCACTGACGGAAATCCTTTAAAACTTTTAGCTCAGTTAAATTTTACAGAAATTCCTCATTTAAATAATTTTCCAGAAGATGGTATTTTGCAATTTTATATTTCTTTTATAGATAAATTGGGTCTTTTAGGTGCAGATTTTGATAACCCAACAAAACAAGATTTATTCAGAATAATTTACATTCAGGGAGATGTAGTTGATGAAAATACAGCAATACGTGATTATCAATTTCCCGAAACTGGCAAAGATTATTATTTTCCGGTTACAGGGGAATTCAAACTTGATTTTAAAATAATAGAAGAACTAATTTCATATCAAGATCACAGATTCAGCCAAACAATCGGAAATAGACCGCACAAATTGGACATTTCCGAAACCACTTTAGACGAACTCTATAAAATAACAGATTCAAACGTACATAAAATCGGAGGATATCCGCATTTCACACAATGGGATCCAAGAGACAGAGACGGATATAGAGATTATGATACTCTGCTTTTTCAAATTACAAGCCAGCATACAGCGGATAATCTAAATAAACCTGCTGAGATAATGTGGGGAGATATGGGAGTAGCGAACTTTTTTATAAAGTCGGAAAAATTAATTCAGCGGGATTTTACCGATGTACTTTATAATTGGGATTGTTTTTAAACTTCAACCAAAATAATAAATCTACTTCTTTAAACTCTCATTTAAAAAAACTAAAGTTTTATTCCAGGCTTCCTTAGTTTCATTAGGTGCATAGTTTTGCCCCGACGGGTTTGCAAAAGCGTGTCCGACGCCCGGATAAACCTTTATTTCATTTTCAATATTTAATTTCTGCAATGACTGATAAAACTCGTTTACGGTTTCAACGGGTATAGATGTATCAGTTTCTCCGAATATTCCAAGTACCGGCCACTTAATAACTGAAAGCTTCTCAGTATCAGTTACAAGTGTGCCATAATAAATAACTGTTGCGTCAAGCTCCTGACCGCTCAGTGCCAGTTGTAGCGACTGACCTCCCCCGAAGCACCACCCTAAAGAAGCTAATTTAACCGCTCCATCTTTTCTTAAAAACTCAATAGCAGCTTTCATATTATTAAGCGCTTTTTCCTGATCTAATGATGAGGTCAATTCCCGCGCTTCGTCAGATGTTTGAGCGACTTTTCCATTGTACAAATCAACAGCCAGTACCAAATACCCGTTCGAAGCAAGTCTGTCTGCCATATCTTTTATGTTTCTGTTTAAACCCCACCATTCGTGGATCATCACAACTCCGGAATAACTTCCTTCAACCTTAGGTTTTGCGTAATATCCAAGAGCGCCTTCATAATATTGAATCAGTTCATTATCAACATCAAATTCTCCGAAACTTGCAATCATTTGTGAATTAGTAGTTTGATCTGACAGAGACTGTGTAGCCGGCTCTTTTTCATCAATCGGAACAGAGGGTTTTTGCAAATTATTTAATAAGAAAAATGCAACCCCAGTTAATAAGAGTATTGCCACGGTGCCGACTACCCAAGGTTTTTTCATGTATAGATTATTACAAATATAAGTGTGCTTTGCAAAAATTCTTGGTTTTAAATTTCTTTTATATATTGATAAAATAAAACAATGTACCGGATACTTTCATTATTACTGGTTTTAGTAGTATTTTTATTTGTAACAGTCAAGGTTTTTTATTTAACGCCTTCAGACCTTAATGAACCAAAACCATTAAATAACACGATAACTTTATCTCCCACTCCTGCGCCTTCAGTTACAACTTCTTCCGATTCAACTCCGGTCACTCTCATCAAACCGGCCGAACAAAAAACATTAAAAAACGACTTCCATATTTTTCAAACTTTCAACAACTGCGGTCCGGCTTCATTATCTATGGCTCTTTCGTACTTTGGAATAAAAGCAAGCCAAAAAGTAATAGGCGACGGTTTAAGGCCGTATCAAAACCCTCAGGGAGACAATGATGACAAATCCGTAACTTTAAACGAAATGAGAGAAAAAGCAAAAGAGTACGGTCTAATCCCGTTCCATAGACCTAATGGAAACATTAACCTAATTAAGTATTTTATAGCATATGACATTCCGATTATTGCATTTACCTGGACTAAACCCGACGAAGATATCGGACATTATAGGGTGGTGAAAGGTTACGATGACAATTCCAATGAATTAATTCAGGACGACTCGCTGCAGGGGAAAAATCTAAAGTTTAAATATGATGACTTCAATGTTTTATGGCATAAATTCAATTATGAGTACTTAGTTTTAGTACCAAAAGATAAAGTCGCTATTGCAGAAGCAATTTTAGGCGAAAATAAAGATGAAAGTAAGGCATGGAAAAACGCTATTGATATTCTAACGAAATTCTTGGAAAAAAACCCAGGCGACGTGCCGGCCAGGTTCAGTTTGTCGATTTCTTATTTTTACATTGGAGATTATAAAAAATCTATTGAGCAGTTTGAAATGGTCCAAAGCAAACTCTCAAAAAGAGCTTTGTGGTATCAAATTGAACCGATTCAGGCTTATTTTGAATTGGGAGATTATAATAAAGTATTTGAAATTTCCGATAATATCTTAAATAAGGGCAACAGAGCTTTTTCGGAATTATATATGCTCAGAGGAAAAATCTACCTGATCAAAGGGGAGTTAAAAAACGCCAAAGCGGAATTTGAAAAAGCAGTTTTCTATAATAAAAATATGGAAGAAGCCCAAGAAGCACTCAGAAAATCAAGTTCAGTATAAATTGCTGAGATTTCAACAAATAACAAGTTCTCAGTAATCTCTCAGAAACTACTGCTATTATAAATAGGAAATCATGAAAAAGCCCTTATTTTTATCTGTACTTTTAATTACATTTTTCTTTGGAACAACTTTGTTAATTTTAAATGGTAATAATTTTCGTCAGGTGTTAAGTCCTATCAATATTACAGATGAAACTGATGCGGAAGGTGAATATTTTAAAGGCGGTTTAGAGGCAACTAAAGAAGAAATACACCCATTGTCAATACAATATCTTAGAAATGCCGAGACACCCGGAAGCGATCTTATAATTGAACAAACTTTAACTCCCGGATCCAACTACCAACGCTATATTGCTTCATATAAAGCCGAGGGATTAAAAATTTATGCACTTTTAACTATTCCTAATGGCACAAAACCCAAATCGGGCTGGCCGGTGGTCATATTCAACCATGGTTATATTCCTCCAACCCAATATAAAACTACAGAAAGATATATTGCTTATACAGATGCTTTTTCAAGAAACGGTTATATCTTATTAAGGTCCGACTACCGTGGGCACGGCAATTCCGAAGGAACTGCAAGAGGAGGGTATGGATCCCCCAATTATACAATCGACATTTTAAACGCGGTAGAATCAATTAAGAAACATCCGGATGCAGATCCAAACAGAATTGGAATGTGGGGGCACTCAATGGGAGGTTATATTACGTTAAGATCTATGGTATCAAGAAATGATATTAAAGCGGGAGTTATATGGGCAGGAGTTGTAGTATCTTACGAAGACCTCCTATACAATTGGCGTAGAAATACCGCTTCGGCTGCAGGGCAACAGAACACGAATCCCGAAACAATCCTATCTCCAACCCCCACACCTTTCAGTTCACGCGGCAGAAGCTGGAGAGCAGAATTGATACAAAATTACGGTCCTCCAGAAGAAAACCCGGAATTTTGGAACAGCATTTCGGCTACCGGATATTTAAATGAAATTTCAGGACCGCTGCAACTTCATCATGGCACTTCAGACACGTCGGTTCCGCTTAGATTCTCGGAAAAACTGGAACAGTTGATGAAAGATGAAGGAAAATCCGTTGAACTATTTACTTATGCAGGAAATGATCATAATATATCGGCAAGTTTTAATACAGCTATAAAAAGATCCGTGGATTTTTTTGATAAATATGTTAAATCATCCACAACATCCAGTGAATCAAATGAAACATAACAAATATAAATTATTTTTAATTTTATTATCCGGTATTGCGTTATTTTTACTTTACTCAACCCACCTCAACAATAAATTAAATCCTACAGGTGCTCCTCCTTACAGTGAAGCAGAGGAAGAAGTGCCAGATACAACACCTTTTTCAAAATTCGTTAACTGGAAAAGACCTGACGGTCCGGCAAAAGTGGGAATTCAAATAGGGCATTGGAAAAGCAACGAACTGCCCGACGAGCTTGAAAAACTAAGATCAAGCACCGGTACATCCGGGGGCGGAAAATACGAATGGGAAGTGAACCTGGAAATTTCCAAAGAACTTGTTAAATTATTAGAAACTAATGGAATTACTACAGAATTACTTCCGGCAACTGTACCACCTGAATACTGGGCAGATGTTTTTATATCAATACATGCTGACGGGAGTCTTAATAGATTAACAAACGGATTTAAAATTGCCACACCCTGGAGAGACTGGTCATTAAAGGGTAGTAAAGCTGCAGATTTTATTGAAATATCTTACGGAAAAATTACTAATTTTCCAAAAGATCCGAAAATTACCAGGAATATGAAAGGATATTATGCATTTTCCTGGTGGAAATACGAACACGCGGTACATCCTATGACAACTTCTTTAATAATTGAGACAGGTTTTTTAACAAATCCGTATGAACAACGCATATTAATAAACAAACCCGAATTAATTGCACGTGGAATTGCTGAAGGACTAATAAACTATTTGGATTCCGAAAACCTGCTTACAAAACAAGATGTCCAACAGTAATTCAGCTAATTCTCAGGATTGAGATTATAATAAAAACCATGAAAATACTGGTAGTTGAAGACGAACACAAAATTGCTGGTGCCATAAAAAGGGGGCTGGAGCAAGAAGGGTATACAGTCCAAATTTCTTATGACGGCGTTGAAGGTTTTGATCTGGCCTCAACCGAAGAATATTCCGTTATAATTTTAGATTTGATGCTACCTAATATAGATGGTTTAACTATTTGCAAAAATTTAAGAAATGAAAAAATTCACACACCCATACTAATGCTCACCGCCAAAGGCGAGACTGAAGATAAAATATTAGGCTTAAATTCCGGGGCAGACGATTATCTAGCTAAGCCATTCGCTTTTGAGGAATTATTGGCAAGAATCAGATCATTATTACGCAGACCGGCCGAAGTTACCGATAATAAGCTTTACGCCGGCGATTTAATAATGGATTTGAATAGTTTAATAGTAAGAAGAAACAATAAAGTAATCCAATTATCAAAAAGAGAGTTCACCTTGCTCGAATATTTAATGAGAAATAAAAACAAAATTCTTACAAAAGACCAAATTATAAATTTTGTTTGGAATTATGAATCAGACATTCTACCCAATACCGTTGAACAGTACATAGGATACCTTAGAAACAAAATAGACAAGCCTTTTAAAAACAGCATACAACTAATTAAAACCGCACGGGGATTCGGTTATGTTTTGAGAGAGAAAGAAAATTAATGTTCCAGTCGGCAAAATTAAAATTAACAGCATGGTACTTATTAATAATAATGTCGGTAACAATTTCTTTTAGTGCATTTGTTTATTTCGGTGTTAAAAATGTGGCTCAAAGGGCGCTTGAAGTTCAAAGTGTCAGAATAGAGCGTCATTTTATGAATTTTAAACTCAACGGAATTGTTGAACGCCCTTTCCCACGATTTGATGAAGATGCTTTAAATGAAATTAGCAGAAAGACATTAATCATTCTATCGGTAATCAACGCTGTTATTTTAATAGGAGCAGGAACATTGGGGTATTTACTGGCTGGTTATACTTTAAAACCGATTGAATTAATGATAACAAAACAAAAAAGATTTATATCTGACGCTGCTCATGAGCTAAAAACACCGCTTACAGCTATGAAAACCGATTTAGAAGTATCACTCCGAAATAAAGACTTAAACATTAATGAAGCTAAAAAAAGTATGGGAAGTGCTGTAGAAGAAATCGACAAATTATATTACTTTTCTAACAAGCTGCTAAAACAAAGCAAATACCAGAACGGATTCACAAATGAGAAAATGGAAAAAACCGATCTCGATAAATTATTAATAAACGTAATATCAAAGATGGAAAAACTTTCAGAAGAAAAACATATAAGAATTATTTCAAAATTAATACAGGTAAAAATAAATGCACACAAAGAAAGTCTGGAACAGGTGTTTAACAATTTAATCGAAAATGCCATTAAATTCAGTAAACCTGAACAAAATATCGAAGTAAATTTATACACTTCGGAAGGATATGCAAAAATCGAAATAATAGATTACGGTATCGGAATCGGAGATAATGATTTACCGTATATCTTTGAGCCGTTTTATCAGGCCGATAAATCCAGATCAAAAGAAATCCACAAAGGATACGGGTTGGGACTAGCTATATCTAAAGAAATAGTAGAAAAGCACGGCGGTACTATTGAAGTACAAAGCAAAATTAATGAAGAAACAAAATTTACTATTAAATTGCCTTTACGGTAAAATATAATTATAGATCTTCCGTACTAATTTATTTACAAGGAATTTAATCTCCGGGACAGGTGCGAGTTCTTTGTATTAATAGGAGGTGAGTTTTATGGAACCAAGCAATGAATCAAAAAACGGAAATTTAGTGGGTCTGGCTTTACTTGGAATTATTGCTGTAGTTGTTGTAATAGGATTTATCTTATCTCAAGGTCAGGGTTCTAATACCGGCAATTCAGTTGAGAATAAAGTAAAAATGGAGGAACTGCAGAATGGAAATAAGTTAATTAAGGAAAGCACCGAGGGAGAAAATGATACTTTGGGTGAAACCGGCGAAAGCACCACAAGCACACCTTCGGCGACTGGAACAACACAAGTTAAAGAGTTTATAGTTAAAGGCAGCAATTTTAAATTCGACATAACAGAAATAAAAGTAAAAGTCGGAGATAAAGTTAAGATGACATTCGAAAATACCGGGGGTTTTCATGACTGGAACCTTGATGAATTTAATGTAGGTACTAAAGTATTAAACATCGGAGAAAAAGAAACAGTTGAATTTACCGCATCTAAAGCCGGAACCTTCGAATACTATTGTTCGGTAGGACAGCATAGACAAATGGGGATGAAGGGAAACCTGATCGTAGAATAAAGATGCGGACAACCAGGGATATTAAAATATTATTCGGTATTTCTGTTCAGCTGTTTTTACTCGCCCTTCCAATTATAAAAACGGTTGATTTTATGCAGAACGACGATTGGGTTTATTACAGAACCACTGCCGATTTTATGAGGGGAGTAATCAAGCTTGATCCTTATATCGGTCCTACATTTTATTTGCAGGGATTTATGGGGGCTGTATGGGGATACTTTTTCACACTTCAGACTTTGCCAATTCTGACATTGGTTTTTACAATTTTGAATTTTTACATTTTTTCCGTAATTCTTGTTAAATTCTTTAATCAAAACTGGCTTACGGCAACAATAATAAGTTCTATATATGCTTTCAATCCATTAAATGTATATACAGCCATAGGTTATATGACCACACAGTATTTTATGTTTTTTCTTTTGCTTTCGATTCTTACATTTCTGCAGTTTGAAAAAACACAAAAAAATATATACTTATTCTTAACCCTATTTTCTTCATTTTTAGGCTTGCTGATACGCCAGGTCTCACTAGCAATTCCACTTAGTATATTTATTTATTTTTCTTTAAAGAAAGACTACAAAAAAGCATTAATAAGTTTTATCTCGTTTATAGGTTTTGCTTTTATATATAACTTTTTTATTCCACTTACTCCCAGAATCAGGGAAGTCGGGTTGCAGCTTCACCATTTTGATGAAATTAAGTACACCTATTCACTGATATATGGGATTTTAATAATACTTTCAGCGTTTCTTATGCCTTTTATCATTTCAATATTTATTGAAAGAACTCAATTAAAAGAGTTTGTTATTAAAAAGAAAAAATCGGTTATATTTGTAGTTGTTGCCGTTTTGCTTTTTATTGTACTTAATAAATTCTTCATGCCACAGGAAATATCCTGGGGTGAGTTTCCTTATTTTGAAAACACTTTTGAAAGAACCGGCTTTTATCCCAGGGGTGTAAGCGGAACTAAGTATCATTTTATGGGTTCATACGACTTATTCAGGTTTTGGGATTTGGCGGCTAAGATCGCAGTATCAATATTACTAAGCTATATTCTAATTTTTAAAAGAATATTCATTAATTTCCATTTCATATTCATAATTGTTTATTTGTTAATAATGGTCACTGTTGAAACATTCTATGACAGATATATACTTATTCTAATTCCATTCGCAATTTTGTATTTGCTCTCAATCCAAAAAACCGAATTTAATCTTTGGCAGATGTTAGTGAAGATTTTATTTGGGTTCTTCCTAATATTTCTTTCATATCAATTTGCCATGGATTTCGTCCTGGTAAACAAGTACATCTGGAGTAAAGCAAAAGAAATTTCAAAATCCGCCAATATACCGGAGAATAAAATACTGGCCACCAATGCCTGGAAATTAAATTACTTAAACGACACGCGTGATTATACTTATAACTTCAGTTATGACAGCCAAGTAGTAAATGAAACATACAGATGCTGCTATTATCTTGTTGAAGTAAATGAAATATATTACCCCCTAAATATATTTGTAAATCCTAAAATATATTTATATCAGTTAAGGTCTATTACATCAATTATAGATGAGCAAACAGAATAAGTTTAGTTCGCGATTACTTACATGACAGCACAAACACTATATTCTTTTCTTTAGTTCCAAATGTTTTGACTATATCTGAACAACCTTCAATTGCTGCTACTTCATCCAAATGCTCAACAGATGTAACTAAAAAGTCCGTATTTATGTCGTAATCTCTTTGCATATTTCCGTTATAGTAATATGAAAATGACTCGTAGTTATAAGGAACATAAACATGGTTTTTTCTGTCTTTTAGGCTTAAATAATCTGCTGACTGGGCGTAATACTCTCCGCTGTTATCGTAAATTCCCAATTTTAGTGCTGTTTCCGTACCACCTAAAATAGGGGAGTAGTAAGCAGAATACACAGGAAAATATAAATATGAAATTAGAATGATTAAAATAAAAGCTGAGACACACACTATTATTTTTAATTTATTATACAAATGCTTAATGGGAAAGCTTGAAATCAAAAGTACGGGCGGAAACATGGCAACAGAATACCTGTCTATTTTTTGCTCCGAAATACTTAAAACCAGAAAATAAACCAATAGGTTTAAAAAGACAAAGAGTTTAAATTTATCGGTAAATAATTCCTTTTTCTTTATAAATATAAACAAACTGAAAATGAATAATAAAATGGTAATGGGGGAGAGCTTTATCCCTAAAATAACAATGTAATAAATCGGAAGAATATAATTGGGAATCATGTCTGATGCATAATTATCAGTTACGGCATTAAATGCTGCATTAGAAAGCTTAGAAACGACCATATTAAAATCTGCCAGCATGGCGGGGAAAAGTACGGTAAATGTAATTACAAATATTAAACCAAAAATCAATAAACTGGCGTCTTTTTTCTGACGAAATCCTAAAATAAATATAATTAAATAAACCGGCAGAATTATTAATGTCGTTAATTTTGATAGTACTGAGAGGCTTAATAATACCGAGGATAAAACAAGAAATTTATTTTCCCGGAATTTATACCAGTTCAGAATAAATAAAAAAGATGTAAAAGAGAAAAATGTTTCTAAAGATGTTAAATGGAACCACCTGTTAATCCCGATCAAATACGGCTCAACGCTCAAAATAAATCCGAAAAACAACGACACCTCATCACCGAAAAGTTTTCTAACTAACAGGATTTGAACCAGGAACAAAACTCCTAAAACAAGTACAATAATTGTCTTCGAAATTCCGTGAACTATCGGATAATAAGTTGAATTTTCCAGAGTTTTAGGTTCCATTCCTTTGTTAATTTGATACTTAAATGAAATGTCGTTTACAAAAGCGTCAAGCCACATTAACGTAACACCGGGCTGATAATGCTGATAAGTATCGGCAAAATTTCCTGATTTTAAAGCATTTAAAAAATCCTCCGACCTTCGATGCCACCTGGCAGCGTCAGAATTAGAAATATCCTTCCCTAAGCCGGGAAGCCTGAATATAAAAAACAAAAATAATATACTAAGAAGAATTAACTTATACTTTTTCTCCGCCATATCAATAGTAATAATATACAACAATTCCAAATATAACTGTTAAAATGATTTTATGGAGAAACAGAGAAGTATTGTAAGAGAGCTGTCTGTAGTTATTTTTGGAATAATATTAGTAGGAATACTTATAAATTTATCGGTTCCGTATTTAAACTCAGCGAAATTTAAAGATTTTATTGAAGACAGAGGAACATTGGGACCTGTTTTTATAGTATCCTTTACAGCATTTTCTCAAATATTTGCACCGTTTCCCGGATCTCCCGCTTCAATTATAAGTATTGCAGTGTACGGTTATACTACAACAATTATATTTGTATATTTAGGCGGATTGCTAAGCTCAGCAATAAGTTTTTACATAAGCAGAAGATTCGGGCGCAGACTGGTTATTAAATTCGTCGGTCAAAACACCATGAACGAAATTGACGACTTCGCCAGGGCGGAAGGTACAGAAGTATTAATAATTTCCAGGTTAATTGGTTTCCCGTTATTTGATTATATTTCCTACGCCGCAGGATTAACCAGCATTCCGTTTAAAAAATATTACATCATATCCGCAATTTGTAGTGTAATTCCCACAATAATACTGGCTATAATATTTAAAGGTCTGGATTTTTCTTCCAGGACGGGATTCACAATTTGGTTTTTATCCCTTAATATAGTCGGTATTATTTTTGGTTTAATGATAAGAAGGTATATTAATAAAAGGAATAAATTAAAAAATAAATGAAATTAACTTATCTTGATAAATTTAAAAACTATGATCACATGACAATTTTGCTGATAGGTTCTTCTATTACAGCACAGGATTGGTGTCACCCGAACTGGCATGACTGGCTGAATTACACTTTCAAACTAGATGATAACTGGGAGGACTGCTGGAAAAGAAAGATAATAAATGTGGCAAGAGACGGTGCTACTATTACTCATTACTTAAATAATTTTGAAAGTGAAATAAAAAGATTTAAACCCGACCTCGTTATTGAATCTTTAGGCCTTAATTCAATTAATCCATATTTTGATTATGAAAAAACCAAGTCCGAATTATCAGATTTAAACAAACAAATAATTGGAAACAACATAGAAATCGCTTGCTGGTCATACCTTATTAACAAACCTGTTTATTTCGAATCCCTGAAAAAACTAAGGAATTTGCAAATGGAACTTGCAAAAGAAATGGATTATAAATTTATAGATATTTATTCCGTGTTTAGTAAATATAATTTGGATAAACTGTTCGATTATATATACCCGTATGATAATGAAAGATGGAGTGTTAAACCGGGAGACACCGATTATTTACATTGCAATGTAGCAGGAAATCAGATTATTGCAGAATGTCTGGCAAAAGAATTATTTAATGTTGAATTAAATTCCGATGAGATGGGAACTATGAAACTTTTAGATTTAAGAAAATACCTGAAATGAAAAAAATGTTTTTAGCTTCAGAATTTGGATACAGTGGTGATTTACTTAAAGAAAAATCTCAGTATCTCGCTGATAAACCTAAAGTGGCTTATATATCAAACGCAGCAGATTTAGACTCAGACCGTGAGTGGATGAATCATAACAGAGATATGTTTTTAAAATTGGGGTTCGAAATAATCAACATAGACTTACGCATACTAAAATTTGAAAAACTTAACGAAGCTTTATTATCTACAGACGCAGTTTATATGGAAGGCGGAAATACATTTTATTTACTGGATATATGCAATAAAAGCGGATTTACCTATATTATTAAAGATCTGATTATAAACAAGGATAAGTTGTACATAGGAACCAGTGCCGGATCAGTAATTGCAGGTCCAAATATAGAATTCTCAAAATTTTTAGATGATCCGTCAGCTGCTCCTGAATTAGCTGATTTTACCGGTCTTGGTCTGGTAAACTTTGAAGTCATTCCTCATATTGGAAATGATGATTTCTTTAAATTAAATGAGAACTGCTATAATGACCTATTTAAAAATCTAAAAAATTATAAATACCCTCACATTTGTTTAAGAGATAATCAGGCAGTATGGGTTGAAAATGATAAATTTGAAATTTTAAATTACGAATTTTAAAAAGGAGGTGATTTTATGCAGTATTTGTTTGTATGCCCAATGCCAAATTGCGGACATGAGGTTGTTGTTGAAGCTGCATCCGATGAGGATGCCGTTCAAAAAATCATGATGGCAGGAGCAGAGCATGCTAAAAATGTGCATCCAAATATGCCAGTTAATGAAAACGAAATGCTGGAAATGGTTAAAACACAGATGAAAAAGTTATAAATTAACTTTTAAACGATTTTTAAGTTATAATCTGAACATGATTAAACCAGTTTATTTTAAATTGTTGTTGGTGGTTGCTGTATTCATTTTTATATTATCAGCAGGTGCTAGTACAGTTAATTACAAACTTTCTAAACTGGACACTATTATAAATAATTCTATTGCAAATTCAAATAAATCCGAAATTAAACCATCCATCGATAACCAAATCCCGTCAAATCCCACATCTCAAGAATCTAGTTATAGGAAACTTGCATTACAAAGTCCTAAATACACCGATGGATATGAAAAAGAACTGACTGATATGGGCAAAATTATACTCAACTTCCTAAAAAACAAGGAAATGGATAAAATTGCAAAGTATGTCCACGACGATTTAGGCTTAACCATTAAACCCTATTATTCAACTTCTCAAGAACAAGGTAGAATTTTAAACTCAGAACAAGTTAATAATTTTTTTAATGATAGTAGCGAGTATTTATGGGGGTTGGCAGACGGTTCGGGATTGCCGATGGTAATGACAAATAAAGAGTATTTTGAAAACAAATTATACAATTATGACTTTTTAAATGCTGATTATTTTTCTTACAATCGTGATATTTCAGCCGGAAACAATTACTCTCTAGATATTGTTGTTTCCGATATTTATGATAGAGAGCAGAACAGATTTATCGAATATTACTTCGGGGGATTTGAAGAACAGTACGAAGGTATGGACTGGCAGGCATTAGCTTTAGTATTTGTAAAGCTTCAGGACAAATGGTATTTGGCTGGAATACTTCATAATGAATGGACTATTTAATTAAACTAATTTTGATATAATGCAATTATGAATAAACAAAAAGTATCATTAGGAATTCTATTATTATTAACAAGTTTAGTATTAACTGCATGTCTACCACTTATAAATACTCAAAAACAGCAGTCTGATACCTCAGAATCCAAACCCGCTACAGGTACTTCAGGTCAAAATAACGACCAAATTAATAATCAGCAAGTTTCGGGTTCGCTCTTGGACATGATGAAACTTAATAAAAAATTGACCTGTAACTATACCGGAAAAGACGACAATGGAAAAACCACTTTTACTACCGAAATGTTTGTATCAGGAAACAAAGTGAGAAATAACGTTAGGATGACAGATAATTTAGATAAAACTTTAGAATCATACATGGTAAGTGACGGAGAATGGTTTTATATATGGTCAAATGCTTCCGACCAAGGCACTAAAATGAAAATATCCGAAATGGAAAATATTATGCAGGAGACTACAAAAGATATAAATAACCAACCTACTAACAATGTCGATCTAAATAAAGTTTCGGAGAAGTTTGATTTCTCCTGCAACACTTGGAATCCAGATATGTCAATGTTTGAAGTTCCTTCAGATATAACTTTCATCGATCTGCAGGAAACCTTGGATAAACTCAAAGACCAACTGGGTGGATTTAAAGAAGCCGGATGCAACGCCTGTAATATGATTCAGGATGCAAATGCTAAGGTTGAGTGTTTGAAGAATCTTGGGTGCTGAGTGAAATAAACGCGAAAAATGTAAAAAACGAACTGGTATATTTATTTTACAAAGTAATTGATTAACGACATCCGATATATCATTTCTATTTCTAATTACAAAACATTTAATTATTATAAAAACCGAAAAATTCAAGTAAAATCTTATCATGTGGCTTACATATACACTAATATCACTAGGTTTTTTTACCGGATTATTTGTATTTTCAAAAATTCTCACTACAAACAGCAAAGATCAAAGAGCTTTCTCTGTTTTATATAGTTTATTTGCTTCTCTCTGGGCGTTAGTGTTTTTTTTGATTGAAACAGATCTAAATTCAATAGTATTTCCCTCCGGTATTATTCCTTATTTGGTATTGACAATAGCATGTGTTTTTTACGGGGTTTTTGAAAGATACAGATTCAAAGTTATGAAAAATATAGATATTTCATTATTTTCCATAATTTTAACATTAGCTCCGGTAACCGCTTTTATAGGCTCTTCGATTTTATATAAAGAACCACTAACTTCAATTAAGATAATAGGAGGTGCTTTAATAATATTCTCCAATATTTTGGTGGCATTTCAGCCAAATAAACAAAGAAATAAAAGTGATAAAAAATTTGTAGGTTTAGCTACTATTATTTCCATATTTCTTGGTATTGCTTGGATGTTGGATAAATCAGGCGCCGGATACTTTGGAACTCCTGTATATAGCATATTGGTATGGTTTTTGCCTATATCTATTATATTTTTGCCTTATATAAAAATTTCAAATATTTCATTTGAATTAAAAACCGCTTCCTGGAAAATTATTGCATTGGCTTTTCTAAATTCTGCCGGCTATTATTTACAACTAAAGGCTCTTACGCTGGGGGAGGCAACCAGAGTAATCCCTATTGTACAGGCATCACTGATATTTACGGTATTACTGGGTATATTTTTCCTGAAGGAAAAAGAAAACAAAATTCAAAAGATAATTGCAGGAATTGCCTGCTTTTTAGGTGTGGTTTTATTGTCTCGATAAATAACTTTCTTAATACTTCGCGAATGTTATATACTATTAAAATGCAAAAAAGTTTAAAAGCTGCCATTGATTTAACGCGGATATTTGAATATTATGGGAGCTGTATTTTACTCACACTTTTCGGGGTATTTGTAGCAGGAATTTCTGATTCTTCCAGTTACGGTCATATTACAAAACCGTTATTAGCGGTTATAGCCAATCTAATGAGTTTCGCATTTGCATTTATGATTAATGATATAGAAGATGCTGAAGATGATGCCCTGGATCCTGTAAAAGTTAATAGAAATCCCGTGTCGGCAAAAAGAATTTCAAAAAGGACAGCATATATGATTACTGCAATAACAGCAGCACTTAGTTTGGCTATTTATGCTTCAATAAACTTATATGCATTTGTTTTTGGTTCAGCTAGCATAATTCTCGGATTTATTTATTCCTGGAAAAAGGTCAGATTAAAGTCGTATCCGATTGTTGATGTCATTTCACATGCATTGTTTTTGGCGGCGTTAGGTTTTTTGGTTGGTGTTTCTACAAATGTCCTTACATCAAATTTTAGATATATAGCTTTGGCAGGAGTTTCGCTTTTTGTATTTTCCATTTTTGAGGATTTAAGAAATGAATTAAGAGATTATGAGGTTGATTCTCTTGCTAAACTTAAAAACACCGCTCAAATCCTTAAACTTAAAAAATATGAAAAGATTTTGGGATATGCATCAATTACACCTCTTTTTTTAACCGCTTTCTACTTGATAGTTCAAACTACATTATTTTCTAAATTACTTATACTCCCGGGTATCGCCTTTGTATTTGCTCATTATAAGTTTTTATACAAAAATCAGAACAAAAACCTATTTAACTATCCTTTAACCCAGATGGCACTTGTCTATATTGGTGTAATATTGTTCTTTCAGGCTTTGCTACAATAATTTTTCATATCAATTCTTTATTTTCGGAAGTACCAACATATTGTTTTTTCCTCGCTTTTCTTCACACTTGACTACTATAGGTTACTATGTTAGGATTCTAAAAGAGGAGAAAACAGAGGCAATTGCGAGTGTACTTCCTTAGCCTCTTTATAATTAAAAATGCCTTCAGAGATCATAAATAATCTATTAATAGAATATTGGTCAGAAATACTGGTAGTTATTGCCTGTTTAGGTGTGGGTATGATTATTTTGGGAATAAGAAAAAGCGGCAGCAATTTCAGACAAAATATTATAAATAAAAAAATCATTAAAAAGAAATTAATTGAGTCGTATATAGACGTTTTAAATAATATTATAGAATTAATTGATAAAATCAATGAATACGAAAAATCATTCGGCAAATTCAATGACAAGCATATTTATTACATATTAGATAGTTTAAATACAATGCAAAGCTTAAATGAAGAAAACAAAGCGCTTGAAGAACAGACAATTCAAAGCGGGTTGATAGATATTACATTTAAATTATCCGAAGTACTAAGCAGTTTGTACCATTTGGAGAATGAAAACTATGAAATCCAGAAAAAATACCAGGAACTGGTTGTATCCCTTAGCAGAAAATACAAGAATGTAGAAATTCAGGATGAAATTTACAATGAAAATATAGATATGAAAAAACACATCATGTCTGAGGTCCAACTGTTAAAAGATAAAACCGAGAATTTAATGGTTGAATACAATCTGCAGAAAGAGAAAAGAGAGAAAGATCTAAACGAGATAATTATTCATTGCAAGGATTTGATATATAAATTAGATCAATTTAAAATCAAACAGCTCGCGGCTAAAAAAATATACGTTAAATATTTATCATATGTTTAACTAATATAGTGATCTAATATCGTGCGCATTCTATCCGGAGTGGATAATAATAATTTCTTCCATTTCAATAGACTTTCTTCATATTTAGATAAATTATTTATCTCTGAATACAAATAATTAACTTTTTCAGTAATATTACCTTTTACCAACATTGCGACACCGTGTTTTTCCAGCAAATCTATATAGGCACCTTCCTGACCTTGTATGTAGTTAAATATTAATATTGGAACTCCCATAATTCCCGATTCTATTCCCATCTGTGCAATAGAAAACACTACCGCCAAATCGGACGCGCCCATCCATTTAGCTACAGATTCCTCATCCTGCCATGATAAAAATTTGAATGACTTGTTGTCACCATAGAAGTTGACAGCATCATTATAAAAACTGACATTTTTGCCGCAAAGAAAAACGAAAAGCACATTAGAATTTTTAAATTTATTAGATAATGCTTCCAAATAATCCCCGGCTCTATTTATCCATAAACCTCCCGCCGTAACCAAGCAAATTTTATCATAATTTTCTACATTTAACTCTTTTTTAAAAAGTTGTTTATCTCTAAAAGTTTCTATTTTCTCGGAATATTTATAAAAAGCCGGACGCAGCAAAGGACCAATATACAAAACCTTTGACTTGTCTACTTTATATTTATCTATGAAATTATCCGATTCTCTCCAAATTGAAATATAATAATCCGGTTGAGGGTTTGCAAAATAAGTGGAATGCAAAAATGGATCCAGAAGAACCACAAAATTTTTTCTTCCTTTGCATGGGTGGATTAACGGATGTGTGGAAATTACGGCATCAAACTCTCCATATTTCGGGAGTAAATCCTCCAGTTTTTTCTCCAACCGTCCGGAAACTCTTTTTACAAGCAAATTAGAAATGTCCATCATATTTGAAAGCATGAAAAATGATTTGTATGCAAATGGCTTTTTCAGTAGCAGCTTATAAATTTCCTGATTGCCGGTTAAGCCAACGTTAAATATTTCAGTCTGATAACCCCACAATGTCAGCCAATAATCATACGCATAAGCATAGGATAAATGTCCGTAGCCACCCATAGCTGTTAAAATCGCTATTTTTTTACGTTTATCAGTAAAAGACATAAATGATTTATAAAAAAGGTACCACAATTAAATATTTGTGGTACCGCATACTTTTACTATATTCTAAGATTTACTTCAAGTTCCCGCAGGCAGTATAAGTTTTAATTTCATCTGCCGATTTATGTACATTTATAGCTAAGGGCATTTGAGACTGCAATTTTTCCATTGTTGTGTCTAACAGAGTAGTTGACTTGCCATCTTCTACGCTTGTTAAAGGATAAACAACAGCACCTACTCCCGGACAATCCCCTGAATGAATATGAGCCGGCTGAGGACCGCGTGGACCTGATTTATTTAACGTTACAACAACCTCCAGTTTTCCTTCTTTTTCTTCAAGAGTCGCGGTGCCGCTTTGGTCAATTTCTTTATTAACAACTTCCAATGTAATTAATGTCCTTCCGTTCAAAGTTGTTTTTTCAGCTCCCGAATCCTGTGTAATAGGGAGTCCGTTAGTTGCGGGAACATTATTTTCCGATGTATTACTGGTAGTAGCTACTGCTATTAATAGAATCATAACTAATACAATTCCAATCCCGAGTATAAATTTTTTATCATCCACTCAAATCACCTCCTTAGCACTATTATTAAGTATAAATTCATTTTTAATGATATTGCAAACTTCTTTAATACAATTTTGAAACGGCAGATGTCCTAAATTATTTACAACATATATTTTAATTCCTTTAGGTATATATTTTATATTTTTATCGGAAATAATAAAATCGTGTTTGTGAAAAACAAATACAGCTTTTTTTGTTGTTTCAACCACTTTAAAACTATAATTACAAAGAATATCTAATATCGTAATTAATTCATGTTTATTGCTGTTTTTAATATTTAATCCGACTTTTAATAACAATTTTTGTATGGTTTGACGGGATTTTATAAAATCAAAAACGTTTGCAGAAATAAAGTATTTAAAGACAAAATGCATGGTTTTGGAAACCAGCGTAAGTTGTCCATTAACAGGAGAAGCCCAAGCAAGACAACCTAAATAATTTGAATCTCCAAAAATATTATTATGATATTCCAAAGCTATTTCCCCTCCGAATGAATAACCGCAGACTATATATTTACTAACGATATTTTGTTTTATAAACGAACTCAGATTGTTCACAAAACCTGAAATATCTTTGATATCACCCAAAGGCACTCCGGCATGTCCGGGCAAATCCAAAGCTTTTATTTCCGCTAAGTCTTCAATTGGTTTTGTTAATAAAATGCTGAAATTTTTATCACTTAAAAATCCGTGAATGAAAACTACTGTTATTTTATTTTCCATTTATATCATTTACCGAACAAAACAAACTTTTCATGAAATATTCTAGTTTTATTAATTCCCATCAACTTTAATCTTTCTATCACTTCCGTAACCATTTCGGGATTGCCACAAATAAAACACTGGGTATTTTCAATATCTATAATTTTATAAAAGTCGGTTATTCTACCTTGAAAACCTGCCCATTTTTGAGAAGGCTGGGATATACATATATGATATTTAAAGTTCTTCAGTTTAGATTCACAGGATTTCAAAAAACTTTCTTCAAAGATATCATCTTCATTTCTAAATCCTACATAAAGTTCAATTTCTGAGTTTGTTTTTAATTCAGTTAACTGTTGAAGCATTGGGAGAATCGGTGCTAGACCTGTTCCGGTTACCAAAAACAATAAATATTTATATAGTTCGTCCGGTAAAACAAATCGGCCGGAAGGACCTATAAAACTTACGGGATCTCCTATATTTAAAGATTTAACATAATTTGAACCTAATCCTTCATGTGCAACTGTAAGAATTATAGATATTATCGGAAGTCTGTCTATGTACGAGGCTATAGAGTATGGTCTGTAAATAAATTGGTTGACTTTTAAATTTATAAATTGTCCAGGAAAAAAGAAAAATTTTTCTGGTTTTTCCGAAACAATATCCAGTTTAATTGTCTTATTATTCAAATACTCTTTTTTAACTACTTTCCCATAATACTGCGCCGGTCTCGGAAATACATAAGCCATGTCAATGATTATAAACTATTTTTATGTACTATAATAACCTAAATATGGTTTTTGCAGACAGAAAAGATGCAGGGGAACAACTTGCAGAAAAGCTTTTAAGTGAAAATATAACTCTGGAAAACAGCATTCTACTTGCATTACCGAGAGGCGGTATACCTGTTGCAGTAGAAATTCATAAAATGCTTAAGATACCATATGACATTTTAATATCAAGAAAGCTCGGATCTCCAGGTAATCCGGAATTTGGATTTGGAGCGATATCAGAAAACAACACAATATATTTAAACAGGGAGTCTATATTTGAGTATGGAATCACCGAAAAATACATTAACGACATTGTTAATAAAGAAAAAAATGAAATGCAGAGAAGGATTGATTTATATCGAAAAGGTAAACAATTAACTGATTTAAACGGGAAAATAGCAATATTAGTAGATGACGGAATAGCCACCGGCGTTACAACTAAGGCGGCAATTCAAGCCGCTAATAGTTTGGGAGCAAAAGAAGTGTGGATCTGTACACCTGTATGTCCAAAAGATACATACCTGAAATTACAAAAAGATTGTACTAAAATAATCAGCCTGTTAATTCCGGAATATTTATTCGCAATTGGAGAATATTATAAAAAATTCGATCAGCTTAGTGACGACGTTATAATTAATATTCTTAATACTTGACAATTTCATAATATTATATAATCTTTTTTATATCCCCCTATGGGGGATAAGTAAAACTCATGAATTCCAAAAAGGCAAAAACCATACACAGAATAAAAATAATAAAAGGACATATTAATGCAATTGAAAAGATGGTGGATAAAGGCACTTATTGTGTTGATATAATTCATCAATCATTAGCTGTTCAGAAAGCATTAAAAAAACTTGATTCATTAATAATGGAAGGTCACTTAAAAGATTGTGTAATTAACCAAGCTAAAAACGGTAACGAAAAAAAGATGGTAGAAGAATTATTGAGTATATATAAATATAAATAAAATGAACAAACAAAAAAAACATATAACTTATTATGTACACGGTATGCACTGCGCTTCCTGCGAATCTTTAATTGAAAAAACTATAAAAGGAAAAGAAGGCGTAGTAGAGGTTAATGCTTCTTTAAAACATAAAAGAGTCGAAATACATTTTAATGATACTGCCAGAGCAGTTAACATAAATGATATTAATAATGATCTAAAAGAATTGGGTTATACATTTTCTAAAGACAAGCCGGATGTAAATACTTTTAGCAATATACAAAAGTCTAGGTCGCTTATAATCGCTGCGGTAGTAATATTAATATTTATAATAATTGAAAGGAATGGCGCTCTACGGTCATTTTCAGTAAGTCGCGAATCGGACCTTTTCTCATTTTTTATTTTCGGTCTGGCAGCCGGTATTTCAAGCTGCGCCGCACTTGTAGGGGGACTCTTGCTTTCCTTATCTAAGCAATGGACTGACGCTTACGGAGGAAATAAAACTAAAATACACATCCCATTTATAATGTTTAATTTAGGCAGATTATTGTCATTTGCCTTGCTTGGAGGGCTTTTGGGAATATTGGGCAGCGTTTTAAAGTTTTCTATTGAATCAACAGCGGTTTTAACTATTTTTATAAGTCTTATTATGCTTATTCTAGGCCTACAAATGGCCGGTGTACACTTAGCTAATAAAATTACAATTCGACCGCCAAAATCTTTAGTTAACAATATAGTAAATGGATCAAGTATTAAAGGAAAATATGTGCCTTTTTTAATCGGAGGTGCAACATTTTTTATTCCATGCGGATTTACATTAATTGCACAAACAAGTGCTTTAAATACAGGCGATATTTACAAAAGCGCGGCAATGATGACAGCATTTTCGCTGGGTACTTTGCCTGCATTGGCAGTTTTAAGCTTTACCAGTATTAAACTTCATACAAACACTAATTTAAGTGTAAAGTTTAACTATATCGTTGGAATACTGGTTGTATTTTTTGCCATATATACGTTTAATTCACAACTAAATGTTCTTGGGGCTCCAAGTTTGAACGATTTAAAAAAAGTTTTTGATTCAAAACAGAACTATTTAAGCTATATTGATAATAGTCAAAATGACCTTAACAACAAAGAGTTTCAGGTAATGCAGATGGAGGCTTCCGAATTTGAATATTACCCGAAAGAAATAATACTAAAAGTTGGAATACCGGTGAAATGGGAATTTTATAATCGTGGTGCAGTAGGATGTGCAAACGCAGTTTCAGCTCGAGGACTGTATTCCGGAATCATAAGCTTAAAAAGAGGTATGAATGTTTTTGAATTTACTCCAAAAAACACGGGAACTTATAAAATTACTTGTTCTATGGGCATGGTCGAACCGGTAACTGTAAGAGTAATTTAATTATGTCTATACAAAAAAACACTTTTCCTATAATTGGAATGCACTGCGCTTCATGCAAAGCTCTTATTGAAAGGTCTTTGAATGGCCAGGAAGGAGTAATTAAGGCTCAAGTCAATTTCGGCGCTGAGAAATTAGTTATTGAATATAATACTGAAAATATTAACCTGCAAAAAATAAAAGAGATAGTGTCAAATGCCGGGCCGTATAAATTAATCACAGATAAAGAAGGAAATGAAGTTTTAGCTTCACCAGGTGCAGGTAAAATGTCTGAATCTAAATCCCATCTCAAACACAATCACGAAGAAATAAAAAATCAGGAATATCAAAACATGAAAAAAAGAGTAATTATTACCGGAATAGCTAGTATACCGTTTTTAATATTAATGGTCTGGCTGCTTTTAGAAGCTAAGACTATGATTAAAAGCCCATATGAGTTAATAGATACTGAATTATTAAACGTTATTCAGTTTTTAATTGCTACTCCAATATTATTTATTGCAGGAAAACCTATTTTTTCCAGTGCCTTAGGAGCATTAAAAGTAAAGTCTGCCAATATGGATACTCTTATTGCCATAGGCACTTTCACCGCCTGGATTTATTCTTCATTTATAACGTTTTTTCCATCAGCACTGGAAAATACAGATAATAATGAAACATACTTCGAAGCCGCGGTATTTATTATATTTTTTATATTACTGGGTAGATTACTTGAAGCCAGAGCCAGAAATCAGACTAATGAAGCAATAAAATCTTTGCTTCAATTACAAGCTAAAGAAGCTACTGTAATCAGGGAAAACAAAGAGATTAAAATTCCGATAGAACAGGTAATTATTGGAGACACTGTTATTGTAAAACCCGGCCAGAAAATCCCGGTAGACGGGTTAATTATTGAAGGAAATACTTCCATTGATGAATCTATGATCACCGGTGAACCAATACCTTCAGATAAAAAAAGCGGGGATTCTGTAATCGGCGGAACTATAAACAAATCCGGAAATATTAAATTTACGGCAATAAAAGTGGGCTCGGAAACCCTTTTAGCCCAAATAATAAAAATGGTCGAGGAAGCCCAGGCAACAGAAGCTCCAATTCAAAAACTAGCCGACAAAGTTGCGGCGGTATTTGTTCCTATTGTAACAGCTATTGCAGTAATTTCCTTTATTTTTTGGATTTTTTATTCCGGTTCTTTTCAACTAGCTTTATATATAAGTATTACAGTTTTAATTATTGCCTGCCCCTGCGCATTAGGATTGGCAACACCCACAGCAGTTATGGTTGGAACTGGCAAAGCTGCAAAACGTGGAATACTAATAAAGGATGCAGTGGCGCTGGAAAATGCATACAAAATAACGGACATAGTGTTCGACAAAACCGGCACACTTACAATAGGCAAACCTGAAGTAAATAAAAAAATATTAGATGATTCCCAAAAAAGAGAGGATATCTACCCGATTATTTACTCACTTGAAAAAAAATCCCACCATCCTCTGGCTGAAGCTGTTGTTTCACATATTAAAACCGAATACCCCGAAATAAAAGAATTGAATTTATCCGGATTCGAAGATATTCCCGGATTTGGTATAAAAGGAGAACTAAATAATTCAACTATATTAATCGGGACTCAAAAACTAATAGAAAAATTCAATATTCCACAAAACAAATACTTGGAAAAAGAAGCAGAAAAATTACGGGACGAATCAAACACAGTATCATTCCTGTCTTTAAATAACAAACTCACAGCCGTAATAGCCATTTCCGACACTATAAAAGATGATGCTTCGGAAATAATTTTAAAAATTCATTCCCTCGGCATAAATACAATTATGTTAACAGGAGATAATAAAAAATCAGCAGAAAACATAGCCCGAAAATTAAATATTGATAATGTAATTGCCGAAGTACTCCCCACGGACAAAGCTAATAAAATAAAGCTGCTTCAGTCTCCAAATAAAGTGGTGGCAATGGTAGGCGACGGAATAAACGATGCGCCGGCACTCGCACAGGCGGATATAAGCATAGCAATGGGCACCGGCACCGACATAGCAATTGAAACTGGAGATATAGTATTAGTAAAAGGCACTCTGGATAAAGTATTAGAAACTTTAAAAGTATCAAAACAAACTTTAAGAATTATAAAGCAGAATCTGTTCTGGGCTTTCGGTTACAACATTATAGGAATTCCAATTGCAGCTGGTATATTATACCCCAGTACAGGTTTACTTTTATCTCCAATAATAGCTAGCCTTGCAATGGCTCTAAGTTCTGTATCTGTGGTTTCAAATAGCCTGAGGATAAAACACTTAAACTAACCCTGAGGAACCTGATCTTTGGGTGGTGCCAAATATTGTTTAACTTCTTCAACGATTCTGTCATTGGACATTCCGGACTTAAAAATGTAGCCTGTAGCACCAAGCCTAAATGCTTCCGTCACGACTGCGTCATTTCCCAAATTAGTTAAAACAACCACAGGAATGTTTTTAGTAAACTCATCTTTTTTAAGAATGTCCAGCACTTTCAGCCCATCCATCTTAGGCATCATAATGTCTAATAGAATTAAATCGGGGTTTGTATTCTTAACTTTGGCAAGTCCGTCTTCGCCGTCGCCCGCAATTTCAACAGTAAATCCGGCATAATTAAAAATCTTTTCATACATTCTGGCTACAACAGCTTCATCTTCAATTATCAATAACCTGTTCATATAATGATTATATAATATTCTTCATATAATGCGAACAATTAGTTATGCTCCATTCGCTAACGGCAAGATGAAATAAAAGACTGAGCCTTTTCCTTCCACCGAAGATTCAAGTCCTATTTGACCACCCATACCTTCGATTAATAATTTAGAAATATAAAGACCTAATCCCGTACCTCTCTTTGTATCCCTTATCAGAAGACTTTCATTTGCCTGCTGGAATTTCCTAAATAAAAGACTTTGGTTTTTCTCGGATATTCCCTTTCCGGTATCAATTACTTCAACTTTCAGCATACCCGGAATTTTCAAGGTTTCTATTTTTATTCCGCCGGAATTAGTAAAAGAAATTGCATTACTTACAAGATTAACCAGAACTTCATGCACTCTGTTTGCATCAGCTACAACAGTTAAGCCATCCATTTTTTGTGATTTTAGCGAAGTGTATTTTAAATACAAATTCTTCGCATGAGCAGTTATTTCCAATTCATCAATAACATTATTAACCACGGTAATAATGTTTACTTTATCTTTTTTAAATTCTATTTTACCCTGCTCCAAACTGGAGGTTGTAAGAAACTCATTTACCATTTCAATGAGCCTTACACTTGAATCATGTATATCATTCACGATCTCCTCAAAATTTACATCCGAAACCATTGAAACGTATTTATCCTTTAATAGCTGCGAATTTCCCTTAATTACTGTTAACGGTGTTCTCAACTCGTGTGAAGCAATTGTAAAAAACTCATCCTTAGATCTTTCAAGAACTTTAGCCTCAGTAACATCATCTATCAAAACTACTATACCTATAGTGTTCTGAACTGAATTAGAAAGTATAGGGGACATATAAACTTCAAGATATTTTGTTTTAAATATTATATTACTTACTTTTGACGGTGCACCACTTTCATGAACTCTTTTAAACTCCTTTAACAAATCAACACTTTCACCTAAATATCTTTGTACTCCTTCCAATGTCCATAATCTACTGTCGGCGTTTAAAATTGAAATTACAGTTTTATTAGTGAAAAGTATCTTACCTTCATTATCTGCAATGATAAGTCCTTTTGGCACACTATTTATAGAAGCCAGTAAACGCGCCTGTTCTTCTTTTAATTCATGAGTTCTTTCTCCGACTATCTTTTCAACATTAAATTTTTCTTTTTGGAGTTCTTCCTCTAATGCTTTCGCATCGTCCAGAAGATTGAACATCGCTCTCCTTGAGTCTTCCAGGTATTTATTTTTATCTTCCAGCTGGGTGGCTCTATCTTTTAAAGTTCTTTCGCTTTGCTCAAGAAGTCTTTGAATTGTATTTCTTACTGTAACATCAATCCCTACACTAAATAGACCTACAGAATTTCCCTCTTCGTTTTTTAAACTTGTTGAGCTCCAAAACACTTCAACGACCGCCCCGGATTTAGTCTGCAGTTTCGGCTCCAGGCTAGAATACAAATCGGACCCCAGAATTTCTTCTTTTCTATAACCGCTTAAAAGTAAAAAATAAGGATTTATATATACTATCTTTCCCTCAAGATTATGCGCTATTGCCAATAGATCCACATCCTCTAAAATATCTGTAAGTGCCTTTTCCAATACTTTAGAATCAATACCTAAATATTCATCTAAATTACTGATCATCGTGCTTTACCCCTTTTAGTTTTTCTATTTCCTTTTTTAGAGAAATCATTTTTAATTCACGGCCGACCATTATTTTATTTATTTTTTCCAATTCAACAGTTTTTTCTTTGAGTTCTTTGTTAGCATCTCTTAAAGTGTTTGAAGCGTTTTTAAGAGCATCCAGCATTTTATTTATTTCCATAGATAAAACATATACTTCATCAACACCGGTTGTTCTGACTCTTGAATCAAAATTCTTGTCATTGCGTACTCTTACTACGTCCGCCAATAGGGATTTAAGAGGCTTAACAATTGTGCTTTCCAAATAAATGCTGAAAAGACCTACAACTATAACTACTAAAAGTGTAAGAAAAAATACCAAATAATTAGCCAAATATACTTTACCCAGTTCGTTTATTTGAGTTTCAACAATAAGTTTAATAGTAAAGGAAGCCAGGAAAACAGCTATTACACTAATCAATAAAATAAATAATGTTATTCTTTTTCTAATGCCAAGTTTCATTTTACTCTATGGTAATCTTGCCGATAATTATTTGCAATAAATACCTACATTTTAGTTACAAGCAAAGCGTTAGTTTTTCCAGGATCCCTCCATTTTGAACCGTGCAATATAATAACCGTCTCATTTTCTTTAATAATTCCTTTCTTCTTCAAATCAACGCTAAGTTCAGCAGGAATAGAAAAGAAACCTTCGGGAAAATCATAATAGAACGAAACAGCACCGTAACTCATAGTTAAGGTATTCACTGTTCCGGGATTATTACTTAATGCAATTATAGGTATATTCGGTCTAAAACTTGATAATACTCTGGCAGTATAACCTGTTTCCGTAAAAACAATAATTTTATGAATTTCGTGAAATTTTTCCGTATTCAGAATATTCATTGCTGCGCTTACAATTGATTGGGAAAAATCGGCAGCTTTGATTTTAAAATTTTCCAACCCATGTGCCCGACCTTCATTGAATTTTAGAATCTTGCTTAATACCTCAACAGATTTTATCGGGTATTTGCCTACTGCTGACTCTCCAGACAACATAACCGCGTCCGTTCCGTCATATACTGCATTTGCCACATCGGCAGCTTCGGCTCTGGTCGGTCTGGGTTTTTCTATCATCGATTCAAGCATCTGTGTTGCAACTATCACAGGTTTGCTTTTTAATCGGCATTTTTTAATTATTTCTTTTTGAATGTGAGTAACCTGTTCTAAAGGAACTTCAACTCCCAGGTCGCCTCTGGCAATCATTATTCCGTCTGAAGCTTCAATTATTTCTTCGATATTTTCTACGCCTTTTTTGCTTTCAATTTTGGAAATTATTTCCGCATTAATAATTCTATTATTCATTTCATATTTTAATGTGGTGACATCATCCGGGGAATTAACAAAAGACAGTGCTATAAAATCCACTTTATTAAAAACATCGGCATCAAGCTTATCTAAATCTTCCTTAATTAATGATGGCAGTGTGATTTCAATTCCAATTAAATTTAGTCCTTTTCCATTTTTAATCAATCCTTCATCTTCCGATTCAGCTACAAAGTAATTTTCGCCTGCATACTCAACCTCAAACTCAAACATACCATCGTCTAAGGCAAATCTGTCTCTCGGTTTTAATGTATCTACGACGATTTTTTGTGAAACTTTTAATATGCCGGCAGACAGTTCATTCTTTACTGTCTTAAC
>Ga0209542_10000823_pt1 | contig 73699 bp, 58 predicted proteins | sample RifCSPhighO2_01_FD_184028 | JGI IMG/M metagenome (GOLD analysis project Ga0209542, IMG submission 184028) | Soil microbial communities from Rifle, Colorado - Rifle CSP2_plank highO2_0.1 (SPAdes) (version 2) | ecosystem: Environmental > Terrestrial > Deep subsurface > Rock core/Sediment ...
TTGCCGCTCATAGAGGCAAAAATGCTTATACTCTTTTTCGGATTTTTCCATGATTTTTCCCTCATCCTACTGCGTTCTACTTCAAAGGTAAATCTGGGAACTATCATGCAGTGTGATAGTGTGGATGTCTCGATGTCCCCTTTCTGAAAAGGATAGGCTATGTTCATTGTAAGTGCAAATTACCTGGATCGTCAGGCTAAGAAACGGTGGCTGGTTCGAGAAGCACAGCACAGCCCAAAAAGAGCAGAGCCAGTGTTATCGGTTGAGTTAGAAAATGTTCAGTTTGTTGAATCTGGGTATTTTGAACATGGCTTTGGCTGTAACGTTGTCGCTAAGGCAAAAACCGTGGTAGCTCTGAAAACCAGTAATCGTAAACGTAAAAATGAAGTAAAGCTCCTCTTTATTGTGAATTACTTTATGACTCAAGATAGAGACTACGTGGATTCTTGCGCCTCGCTAAGGCTTACTCCTAACGGTTCCATATATGCTACTTTGAGAGCAGAAAAGCCAAAGAGTAAGAAAAGACGCGCCTAACGGCTGGGTAGCATACTTTTACAAATATCCTGCGCTAGTCAACGATTAGCGCAGGTTTTTTATTTTAAATAAGATATATTTTTGATAGAATGAATAGAATACATGATTAGAGTTATAAATTTATAATCATGCGATCTAATATATGATTCAATTTTTAATAATTTTACTAGGTCTAGTCATAGGAAGCTTTCTAAATTATGTAATCTATAGGCTATCTATAGAAGGTCATTCTTTTTTAAAGGATTTTTCAGATTTAAAAAATAGATCTTATTGTCCAAACTGTAAGCATAATTTGAGCTGGAAGGATTTATTTCCTGTTTTTAGTTTTACTTTTTTAGGAGGAAGATGTAGATATTGTAAAGAAAAAATTTCTTGGCAATATCCATTAGTAGAAATATCAACTGCTTTGATATTTCTTTTGATTTATAGCCAAAAAATGATGATCCTAGATACAATTTATATGTTTTATATAGCTTGTGTTTTGATAATTATTTTTGCTTTTGATTTCAAGCATTATTTAATTCCTGATAAAATTTTATTTCCTGCAATTTTTATAAGTTTTGCTTACAACTGGATTTTTCATTCTGATAATTTGATGAATTATATATTGGCCGCTATTTTAAGTTCTTTGTTTTTTCTGATTATATATCTTATTTCCAAAGGTAATTGGATGGGTTTTGGAGACGTAAAGTTAGCAATACTATTAGGACTTATTCTTGGTTTTCCTGGCATATTAGCTGGTTTGTTTTTAGCGTTTCTTATAGGTGCTATAATAGGATTAATAGTCATATTTTTAGGTAAGAAAGGGTTAAAAAGCGAAGTTCCATTTGCCCCATTTTTAATTACAGGAACATTTTTATCCGTTTTCTGGGGACAAGATATAATTAACTGGTATCTAAACTTTATTTTAAGCTAATGAATAAATCAGAGGGTTTTAACCAGTTGAATAATTTTATCAAAAATAAAATTAACGCAAAGCGTTATTCAACCGGTTTTACTATGATAGAATTAATTGTAGTCATATCTTTGATTTTAGTTTTTTCTGGAGTAATAATTTCTAATTTTTCTTCAGCTAAATTACAATTTTCATTATCAAGAGTTGCTTATCAACTCGAGCAAGATTTAAGTAAAGCTCAAAATATGGCTTTATCATCGGTGCCCTATAAAGATTTTTTGGGTGTAGAGCATCAGGTTGATGGATATGGTGTATACGTCAATTTAACTGGCTTGGGAAATACAAAATATATAGTATATGCAGATAAGTCCCCTGGTAATAATAAATACGACACATCAGATTATTTAATAAAACAGGTTGATTTCAGCTTAAACGAGCCAGGTATAATAATTCAGAACATGTTTGGTGTTTCAGGAGGAAATACAACAAGTGTAAATTTTAAATCAGTTGACTTGTCCACATCAATAGATAATCTTCTTGTGGGTAGCAATAGCGTATCATTTTATATATCAGAAGCTTCTGAATTATTTAAAACAAAAACCGTTTCAATAAATACAGCCGGATTAATACAGGTCACAAATCAATTTTTATTCTTTTCTTCTGGTCCGCTTTAATTATTAAATGTTTAATTTTTTTAAAAAAATAAATTATAAATTTAAGCCGATTCTTAAAAAAGAGGGCGGTTTTAACCAGTTGAATAATTTTTTCAAAGAAAAAATTAACGCAAAGCGTTATTCAACCGGTTTTACTATGATAGAGATAATAATTACCATAGCTGTTTTATCTGTGGGAATTATTGGTACTTACAATGCTTTTTACTCAATTATGAATGTGGCTGATACGATGTCTTATCGTTTAACAGCCGCTTACTTGGCTCAAGAAGGGATAGATATAGTAAAAAATATCAGAGATGGTAGTTTTGTGGCGGGAGTCGCTTTTAACTCTGGTCTAACTTCTTGTGCTGGAGGATGCCAGGCAGATTATAAAGCTGGAACTGCAGTTGAACAGCGTCCAAACCAACTTCAACCTTACATAGGAAGTTTCTTAAAAATAAATTCTGATGGATTTTACGGATATGATTTAGGAACTGATACAAAGTTCAAAAGAGAAATTACAATTAATCAGGTTTCCTTAGATGAGTTACAGGTTGATTCAGAAGTTTTTTGGAATTATAACGGCAAAGATTATTCTGTGAAATCATCTGGATACTTATATAATTGGCATTAATTTATGAAACATGGATCATAAAACATGAAGCACGTAAAAGTTTCAGGATAAATTAAAAAGTATGCACAAATATATTAATTTAAGTTTTTCATTTTTGAAAGTATTATTAGCAGAAGATATTGGTAAAATATTATGGGATGCAATACAAAAAATTTAATTTGTTTCATGTTTCATGTTCCATGTTCTGTGAAGCAAAAAGGAGTTACATTGATTGAATTAGTGGTTGTTTTAGGTGTCATATCAATAATTATTTCAGCTACTGTTGGCATATTCACTTCTTTTGTTAGACAGCAATCTAGGATTCTATCAGAACAGGAGCTTTTAAGTCAGACAAGTTATGCATTAGAATATATTTCAAGATCAGTCAGAGATGCGGTAAAAGATACTTCAGGAAGCTGTACTGGAACTCCATCTAATTATTATACTTTAAGTCATTTCGATTCTGTGTCGGGATCATATCAAGGAGTAAAAGTTTTATCTAGCGATAACGTCTGTCACGAATTCTTTCTGGATGCAGATGGCATTCTAAAAGAAATTAAAGATGGGCAAATCGCTCAACCTATACTATCTGGTAATTTTGATATTCAGTATGCCAGATTTATTATCAGTGGAGATAAAACTATTGCCAGCGTCTCTTCTTCAGGCTTAACACAGCCAAGAGTCTCTGTATCTTTAAGTTTTAAATTGCAGTCAGGCCAACAAGAAAGAGAAAGAATAATACAAACTACTATAGGATTACAGATTCAAAACTAAATCAAGACGATTTGAGTTTTAATTCTGTAATCCCTACAAGATAAATTAAATGTTAATAGCTTATAAAAAACAAAAAGGAGTATCTTTGATTATTGTTTTCTTTACAATGACCATACTATTGGTTACGCTTTTATCTATAAGTACTATTTTATTTAATGAGGTAAAGATAGTTAGCAACGCTAGTAATGCCGTTTCTTCATTTTATGCTTCAAATAGCGGAATTGAAAAAACATTATATTACGCCAGAAAACAAATACCAGCCGGAGGTTATACTGGAGTTTGTAATATTTGCAATGCTTGCAATTCGTCTGACTGTCAGAATTGTGTAACTGCCCCTTTAGCTAGTGGAGGTTGTGATTTAACTACCTGTAATAATTGCCAAGTGACTTATCAGTCTTCTTTTGATAATAGAACGTATTTAGTAGATGCAACCATATCTCCCGATTCAAATCCTGCTTATTCTGTATTAAGTATTAGTTCTAAGGGGGTTTATAATAATACAGCGAGGACTTTATCTGTAACTCAAAAAATAGGATTACCTTCAAGTAATGGAATAACAAGAGTGCAAAGTGGTAATATGGGTCAAAGTCATGGAAGTACAGCAAATTTTATTTGGCCAAGTTTAACTACAGCAGGAAATACTCTTATTATTATTGCTTCTGTTACTCATAATCAAGGTCAAGCCATTACTAGGCCCATTACTCCGCCCATAGGTTGGTCTACAGCTATTTCTTATACCGGAAATTCTGTTACTACTTCAATATTTTATATTTCAGGTGCCGGTCTCCAAACTTCTACCGGTAGTTTTACTTCTCCTATTGATTCTAATAGAACAGAGTGGGCTATTATTGGAATTGAATATTCTGGAGTTTTGAGTCCTGCTTCGCTTGATAAAACAGCCTCTAATGGAGTTTTAAGTACTACTGTTACGACGGGAATTACAGCTATAACGACTCAAGCTGATGAAATCTGGGTTGCAGGAATAGGAAACGAGGCTAATCTTGTCAGTTCTCCAACCAATGGATTCTCTATTGTAGATACTAATAGTAATTTTATGGGATTAACGGCTTTAGAAAAAAGTGTTACTACTACAGGTCAAGCTAGTACTGGAGGCACTGTTCCTAATGGAGTAACTTCTGGGGTGATAGCTACATTTAAAGCAGGACCTTCTTCTCCACCACCACCTCCTATATTATTAGTGCAAAAATCAAAAAATACGGGGGCCTCATCTGTTAGTGCTATATGGCCTAACGCTACTACAGCTGGAAATCTATTGGTTGCAGTAGTTAGTAATGGAAGAGATTCTGGAAATCAGGGGAATGTAAACGGTCCTGCTGGATGGATTAGAGCAGTTAGTACCAATTATAGTCAAAATGGAGGTCCAAGAATTAGTATATTCTATAGATATAATGCGCCCTCTCAAACTTCAACTGGTAACTTTACTGCTTCTGGTGCTGGGGAAGCAATGTCTATAGTTGTTGCAGAATATGCAGGAGTTTTAACTTCTAATCCTTTAGATAAAACAAAAAGTTTTTCTAATCAATTAACTGCTTATCCGGTTACGGGAACCACTCAGCCTACCATTCAATCATATGAATTAGTAATAGGAGCTATTGGATCAAGAGGGGGAAATGCTACAGATCCAACCAATGGATTTTCTATAGTTGATCAAATGAATCAGGGTGGAAATGCTGGAAATGCTATTTTATTGCAAAGATTAGTATATTATACTGGACCCTATGTGACTGGAGTTCACACTGCTAGTTCTAATCAAGCTGCTGGAGTTATTGCTACATTCAAGATGGCTCCATAATAATTTCAAGTAATGACTAAACAAGAAGCTAAACAAAGAATTGAAAAATTAAAAAAGACTATTAATTATCATAGGCATCTTTATCATGTTTTAGATAAGCAGGAGATTTCAGATGCAGCTTTAGATTCCTTGAAAAAAGAGCTTTTTGATTTAGAACAAGAACACCCTGATTTAATAACTAAAGACTCTCCCACTCAAAGGGTTGGAGGAGAACCCCTTAAAGAATTCAAAAAGGTCAGGCATCCTGTAAGAATGCTTTCTTTTAATGATGCTTTTTCTAAAGACGATATTAAAAACTGGTTAGAAAGAATTTCAAAGCTTTTGACTCCTGTTGAAAAAAGCCAGATAGATTTTTATGCTGAGTTAAAAATAGATGGCCTAGCTATTGAATTAACCTATGAAGACGGAATTTTTGTAACTGGTTCTACTAGGGGAGATGGAACTGTAGGAGAGGATATAACTCAAAATTTAAAAACTGTAGAAGCTATTCCTCTATCACTTCAAATTTCAAACTCCAAATTTAAAATTCCTCGCACACTTACGGTGCGAGGTGAGGTTTTTATATCTAAAAAAGATTTTGAGAATATTAATAAACTGCAAAAAGAAAAGGGTCTGCCTCTTTATGCTAATCCAAGAAATATAGCAGCTGGGTCTGTTAGACAGTTAGATCCTAAAATTACAGTAGAGAGGCATTTAGATTCTTTTGCTTATGAAGTAGTAACTGATTTAGGATTTACAAATCATGAAGAAAAGCATGAATTTTTAAATAATTTGGGATTCAAAACCAATCAAAAGAATAGATATTGCAAATCCTTAGAAGAATTATTTTCTTTTTATGATGAAATAGGAAAAATCAGGGATAAATTAACTTACGAAATAGATGGAATAGTTGTTGTAATTAATAATAATAAAATATTTGAAAAATTAGGCGTTGTTGGTAAAGCGCCAAGAGGAGCCATCGCTTTTAAATTTGCTCAAAGCCAAGCTACAACTATACTAGAGGATATAAAATTACAAATTGGTAGAACTGGGGCTATAACCCCAGTGGCTGTTTTGAGGCCAGTTCAAATTTCAGGAATTACTATTACTAGAGCCACCCTACATAATGAAGATGAAATAAAAAGGTTAGGATTAAAAATAGGAGACACGGTTATTGTGGCCAGAGCAGGAGACGTAATACCAGATATAATAAAAGTTTTGCCAGAACTAAGAACCGGTAAGGAAAAGGAATTTAAAATGCCGACAATTTGCCCTAGCTGTAAGACAAAATTAGAAAAATCAGATACAGAAGCTTTATATAAATGCCCTAATTCAAAATGTTTTGCTAGAAGAAGAAGGTCTTTTTATCACTTTGTTTCAAGAGCTGCTTTTAATATGGATGGATTAGGACCTAAAATCATAGATAGATTACTTGATGAAGGGTTAGTTCAAGATCCTTCTGATTTGTTTAAATTAAAAGAAGGAGATATAGATCAATTAGAAAGATTTGGCGAAAAATCAGCTGAAAATCTGATAAATTCAATTGCAGAAAAGAAAGAAATAACTCTACCAAGATTCATTTTCTCTTTGGGAATAAGAAATGTAGGAGAAGAAACAGCTATAGATTTAACTAACCACTTTCATTCTATAAATAATATAAGAAAAGCTAAATTAGAAGATTTAGATTCTATTTTAAATATTGGACCTATCGTTGCAGAATCTATTTATGAGTGGTTTAATGATAAAGATAATGTAAAGTTTTTAGATAAACTTTTAGAATCTGGTATTAAAATAAAATCAGAAAAATCGATTTCCAATAATAAACTTTCTGGAAAATCGTTTGTTTTAACTGGTGGATTAGAATCTATGGAGAGAGAAATAGCAAAAGAAAAAATAAGGCAATTAGGTGGACAAGTTTCAGAATCAGTTTCTAGAAAAACAAATTTTTTAGTAGCTGGATCTGATCCTGGATTAAAATACGATAAAGCTCAAAAATTAGGAGTTAAAATTCTTGCAGAAAAAGAATTTATAGATCTGATAAAATAACATGTTTTTTTCGATAAATAATTTTAAAAAATTAGATTGGGTTTTAGTTATTTCTTCTGTACTGTTAACTTGTTTTGGATTAGCTGCTATTTTTAGCACCTCTTTAGCCAAAGATGATTACTCAAACTTCATAAAACAGTTGATATTTTTTGTTGTAGGTCTCTTGCTAATGTTTTTAATTAGTTTTTTTGACTACAGAATATTAAGAAACAATTCTTACCTGATTTTAACTTTTTATTTTATCTCTATAGCTTTGCTGATAGGAGTATTTTTCTTGGCTCCCAGCATTAGGGGAACAAATAGGTGGTATAAAATAGGAGACATCTCACTTGATCCCTTAGAGCCTGCCAAAATAGTTTTAATAATCCTATTGGCTAAATACTTCTCAATGAGACATGTTGAAATGTATAAATTAAGACACATTGTAATCTCTGGCTTATATTTTTTCTTTATGGCTTTTCTGGTTTTCTTAAGGCCTAACTTGGGAGGAGCTATTATTCTAACTTTAATTTGGTTGGGAATACTTTTGGTTTCTGGCATCAAGCTTAGGCATTTTATAGTTTTATCAGTCTGTTTCATTTTAGTTTCTACTTTTGCTTGGTTTTTCATGCTTCATGATTATCAAAAAGACAGGATTTTATCCTTTTTGTTTCCTTACGACGTTTTGGGGAGTTCTTGGAGCCAAACTCAGACTAAAATATCAATTGGATCTGGAAGAATCTTAGGAATGGGCATTGGAAACGATTCTCAAGTGCAATACGGATTCTTGCCAGAACCTCATACAGACTTTATTTTTTCTGTTATTGCAGAAGAATGGGGTTTAATAGGAATGATTTTATTGTTCGCCTTATATTTGGTTCTTATTTTTAGGATTCTTCAAATAGCTGTAAGATCAGATTCTAATTTTCCAAGACTTTTTGCTGTTGGATTTTCAATCTTGCTTATAGTTCAATTTACTATCAATATAGGAATGAATCTTTCTTTATTGCCGGTAGTTGGAATATATTTACCATTTATAAGTTATGGTGGATCAGGACTGATAGCCGACTTCATTTGTCTAGGAATTTTACAGTCTATATATAAGAGGCAGTCTGTTAACTATTAATTCTCTGCTTTGGCTCACCAAAAAAACCACCTCTTATAAAGGGTGTCTTTTTATTTGTACAACAAAAAATCGCCATAATATAAAGGCGATTTTTTGAACTGTATCCTATTCCTGCACTACAATTGTTGCTACATTTTGAGATCCATTGCAATCAACAAAAATAGTTTTAGACGCTAAGTATACGTCCGGCAGAACAACAATCTTAAAACCATATGGTTTTATGGTAAATGTTGTACCAATCTTAACCGTAAGGGTTTCTGGAGATCTATTATCAATCATGACGCCAGTATTATCCTTATAATTTACCATATTGGGATGAGCCTGACAGTTTGTATCAAGCTGGATCCTTCGATCAGAGTATTTTACTAAAGCATTAGCATATGATATTGAAGTAGCGGCGATGCCTACATCTCCACTGCTAATATCTTGAACTGATTCAGTATTTGTTGTTGTTTCATTATTAGTTTCTGGTGCTTGCATATTGTTGAATATGAAATACAAAGCAATTAAAATAATTATGCCAACTACTGCCCAAATCCACATTTTTATATTTTTTTCCATATATTGAAATTTTAAATTTAGTAAGACCTATTCGACCTTTACTATGTTACATATGTGACATTATGGTCTCATAATACACTTAAATTCATTAAAATACTATTAAAAAAGTATTAAAAAGTTCAAGTGTTGTTCTTGAATAAGATTTAGGACTTGACATTTTTTAGGAAAGGATTATACTAGACAGTATAACTTAAAAGTGATTACTTTTTTATCTAGATAAAACTTAAAGCCCTTACCCCGTAGAGACTTATTTTTAATTGTGGAAAAAATGTGGAAAAGTGCCCGTTAAAAACGGGTAAGGGTCTCACCCTAACTTAATTAGGGTTTTTTGTCTTTTTATTTCTAAAATGTTTGTCTTTTATTCTTAAAAAAGATTTTTTGCTATGTCCGAAGCATCACAAAAAGTAAAAAACTTCTCAAAGTCAAAGCTCTCCTTTACCACACCAGACCTTTTGACGATTCAAAAGGAAACATGGGTAGACTTTACAGAAGTAAAAATAAAAGAACTTTTATCTGAAATTTCTCCAATTGTTGATTACACAGGAAAAGAGTATGAACTCTGGTTTTTGGATTATAAATTAGGAAAACCAAATTACAAAAATGGCCTAGAAGCTAGAAGAAACAATGATTCTTTAGAAGTTTCTCTAAGGGTTAATGTAAAGTTAGTTAACCTAAAAACTAAAAAAGCCAAAGAGCAAGAAGTATTTATGGTTGATTTACCTCTTATGACAGAAAGAGGTACTTTTGTTGTAAACGGAGTTGAAAGGGTTGTTGTTTCACAGTTAATTAGATCTCCTGGAGCTTTCTTTACTATGAGAACTTCAAGAGGGAAGAACTACTTTGGAGGAAAAATTATTCCAAATAGAGGAGCTTGGCTTGAGTTTGAAACAGAAGATTCAGGATTCATAGGAGTAAAAATAAATAGAAAGAGAAAAGTGCCTGTTACTACTATTTTGATGGCTTTAGGATTGGACACTGTTGAAAAAGTAGAAAAAGCCTTCAAGGACGTAGATACTGGAGAAATCCAATATATAAAAGAAACATTAAAGAGAGATAGCTCAAAAGACCAAAAAGAAGCTTTGGTTGAAATATACAGAAGGTTAAGGCCTGGTGATTTAGTAACTCCAGATACAGCTCAGGATTTGATTTTTAATATGTTCTTTAACTTTGATAGGTATGACTTGTCAAAAGTTGGAAGATGGAAAACATGGCAGAGGTTGCCAATTTTAGATACTAGAAAGAGCAAAGAAAAGGATATTAAAAAAGAAGAAAGAATTCTTAATATAGAAGATTTAGTTGAAGTAGTAAAAGAAATTATCAGATTAAATAATAACCCAGAAGCTAAACCAGACCAGGTTGATCATTTGGGAAACAGAAGAGTTAGAACATTCTCTGAGCTTTTACAGAACAGATTAAGAGTTGGATTAATGAGAATGGAAAGAATTATAAAAGATAAAATGTCTACACTGGATCCAGAATTAGTAACTCCTATGCAGTTAATCAACCCAAGACCTTTAATGGCAGTTACTAAGGAATTCTTTACAGCATCTCAGTTCTCACAGTTCATGGATAACGAAAATCCTTTGTCTGAATTAGAGCATAAGAGAAGATTAACAACTACAGGACCCGGAGGACTTACTAGAGAAAGAGCCGGTTTTGAAGTTAGAGACGTTCAGCCATCTCATTATGGAAGAATTTGTCCTATTGAAACTCCAGAAGGTCCTAACGTAGGACTGGTAGGACACTTAGCTTCTTTCGCTAGAGTAAATCCTTATGGATTTATAGAAGCTCCTTACTTTAAAGTTAAAAATGGCAGAATCACTGATGAAATTCACTATCTTTCAGCTCAAGAAGAAGAAAGGTATGTTATTGTCCCAGCTTCTGTTCCACTAGATAAAAACCAGAGAATTCTACCAGAAATTCCACCAAATAAAATTGAAGCTAGAGTTAAAGGAGAACCAGCTGAAGTTGAAATTGATAAAGTAGGTTATTCTGACGTTTCTTCAAGGCAGTTTATTTCAGTTGCTACTTCATTGATTCCTTTCTTGCAGAATGACGACGCTTCAAGAGCTTTGATGGGTTCTAACATGCAAAGACAGGCCGTTCCTTTGATTAGGCCAGAGGCGCCATTAGTTGGAACTGGAGTAGAAAGAAGAGTTGCTCATGATTCAGGGCAAGTTGTTTTAGCAGAAGCTAATGGAGTAATTAAGGAAGTTGATGGAGCTCATATAACAGTTTCTTATGAAAGAGGATCCAAGAATGTTGAAGAAACTTATGAATTAGGAACATTCGTTAAAACTAACCAATACTCATGTTTCCATCAGAAACCTATTGTGCAAAAAGGACAGAAAGTTAAGAAAGGAGATGTATTGGCCGATGGAGCAGCTATTGATCAGGGGAGATTGGCTTTAGGAAGAAATATTCTAGTTTCTTTCTTACCATTAAGAGGAGGTGGATTCGAAGACTCAATCACTATCTCAGAAAAATTAGTCAGGGAATTTGAATTCAGTTCTATTCATATAGAAGACTTTACTTCTGATGTTAGAGAAACAAAGTTGGGACCCGAAGTTACTACTTCTGATATTCCAAACGTTGGAGAAGAAAAATTAAAAGATTTAGATGAAGAAGGAATTATTAGGGTTGGAGCTGAAGTAGGGCCTAACGATATTTTAGTTGGAAAGATTTCTCCAAAAGGAGAGGCTGAATTAACTCCTGAAGAAAGATTGTTAAGAGCTATCTTCGGAGAAAAAGCTAAAGATGTTAAAGATACTTCTTTAAGAATGGAGCACGGAAAGCATGGAAAAGTTACCAATGTAAAGATATTCTCAAGAGATTTAGGACATAAATTAGAACCAGGAGTTATTAAGAAGATCCAGGTTGAAATTTCAGAAATCAGACACGTTAAAGTTGGAGACAAATTAGTAGGAAGGCACGGAAACAAGGGAGTTGTTTCAAGGATTTTACCAGAAGGTGAAATGCCATTCTTAGAAGATGGAACTCCAGTTGACTTGGTTATTTCTCCTTTGTCTGTTCCATCTAGAATGAACTTAGGACAGATTTTAGAAACTCATTTGGGATTAGCTGCTAAGAAATTAGGATACATCGTTGTTTCTCCATCATTATTAGGAGCTAACAAAGAAGATATTAAGGTAGAATTAGCTGAAGCTGGATTGCCATTATCAGGACAATCTATATTATATGATGGAAGAACTGGTCAGCCTTTCCCAAAACCAATAACTGTAGGATATATGTATATGATGAAGCTTATCCACATGGTTGATGATAAAGTTCATGCTAGATCTATTGGACCTTACTCATTGATTACTCAACAGCCATTAGGAGGAAAAGCTCAGTTTGGAGGACAGAGATTCGGAGAAATGGAAGTATGGGCTTTAGAAGGATATGGAGCAGCTTATACGCTTCAGGAAATGTTGACTATTAAGTCTGACGACGTAGTAGGAAGAGCGGCAACTTATGAATCTATTTTGAAGGGAGAGCCTATTAGAAATCCAAATATTCCAGCATCATTTAATTTATTGGTAGCTGAATTGAAGTCATTAGGAATTTCAGTTGAAGTTAAAGAAAAGCCAAGACAGAAAGAAGACAGAAGGGAAGAAGATCAAAAATAAAAAATCAAAAATCAAAATTAAGGTATTAAAAATTTGTAAAACAAATTTTTGATAAATTCCATAATTTTACATTTTGATATTTAAACTTTAAATTATTATCATGAGAGTAATAGACTTAGAATCAATTAGAGTCAAAATTGCTTCACCAGATGACATATTATCTTGGTCACACGGAGAAGTAACAAGACCTGAAACAATCAATTACAGAACTCAAAAGCCTGAAAAGGATGGTCTTTTTGATGAAAGAATTTTCGGTCCTGAAAAGGATTATGAGTGCTCTTGTGGTAAATACAAAAGAATAAGATATAAGGGAGTTATCTGCGACAGATGCGGAGTAGAAGTGACAAAATCCCACGTTAGAAGAGAAAGAATGGGACACATAAAGTTGCATAGCCCTGTTTCTCATATCTGGTTCTTAAGAGGAGTTCCGTCAAGAATGGGCTTGGTTTTAAATAAGAGTTCTCAGCAATTAGAAAAAGTAATTTACTTCTCATCTTACATAATTACTAAAGTTGATAATGAAGCTAGACAGGCAATCTTAGATCAGGTTGAACAGGAATTTAAAACAAAAGTAAAAAAAGAGACAACTGAAGCTAAGAAAAACGAATTAAAGCAATTAAAAGAAAAAGTTAAAGAAGAAATTTTGGAAATAAAGCCATTAAGGATTTTGTCTGAAGTAGCTTACTATGAATTATCATTAAAATTTGGAGAAATGTTTGAGGTTGGAACTGGAGCTGAAGTTGTTAAAGATTTGTTTGGCAAGATTGATTTGGCAGTTGTGGTTGAAGAATTGGTTAAAGAAGCTAAAGAAGCTCCTCCAGCTAACAAGAAAAAAATCTTAAGAAGATTAAAGCTTTTTCAAGGAATGTTGAGAGCTAAAGTAAGACCAGAATGGATGTTTATGGATGTATTGCCTATTTTACCTCCTGATTTGAGGCCTATGGTTCAGTTAGACGGAGGAAGATATGCTTCATCTGATTTGAATGACTTATACAGAAGAGTTATCAACAGAAACAACAGATTAAAATACTTGCAAGAAATTTCAGCTCCGCCAGTTATTGTTAGAAACGAAAAAAGAATGTTACAGGAAGCTGTGGACGCTTTGATTGATAATGAAATGAGAAAGGGAGTTACTACAACTGCTACAACAGGCGGAAAGAGATTATTAAAGAGTTTGGCTTCAATGTTGGCTGGAAAGCAAGGAAGATTCAGACAGAACTTGTTAGGAAAACGTGTGGACTACTCAGGAAGATCAGTTATTGCTGTTGGACCAGAATTGAAATTTAACCAGTGTGGTTTGCCGAAGATTATGGCTTTAGAAATTTTCAAGCCTTTCGTTATTAAGAGAATCTTAGATAAAGAATTAGCTTATAACATTAGAGGAGCATCAAGATTAATTGATGACAAAGTTACTGAAGTTTGGGCTATTTTAGAAGAAATTGTAAAAGACAAGGTTGTATTGTTGAATAGAGCTCCAACTTTGCACAGGCTTGGAATTCAAGCTTTCCATCCTGTTTTGGTTGAAGGAGAAACTATTAAGCTTCATCCTCTAGTTTGTGAGGCCTTCAATGCTGACTTCGACGGAGACCAGATGGCTGTTTATTTGCCATTATCTCAAGAAGCCCAAAAAGAAGCTAAAGAAATCATGTTATCTTCTTTGAATCTCTTGAGGCCAGCTACTGGTTTGCCAGTTATCGGACCTTTCAGAGATATAGCTTTGGGATGCTATATGTTAACTAAGATAAAGGATCCTATTGATGCAAATGGAAAGCCCAAAGATGTTAAGATATATTCTTCTGAAGCTGAAGCTATTACAGCTTTTGAATATAAGTTCTTACCATTAAATGAAAAGATAAAAATTCAAAATCCAAAATCAGAAGCTCATGAAATAATTGAAACTTGCGTTGGAAGATTGATTTTGAATTCTAACTTGCCTGCTACTTATCCATACGTTAATAAATTAATAGATAACAAGGCCTTAAAGGCAGTAGTCAGAGATATTATTGAAAAGTATCCTGGTCAAGAATCAATTGATACTATCGACAGAGTTAAGGATATGGGATTTGAATATTGTACATTAGCTGGAATCAGTTGGGGAATGGACGACTTGATTGTTCCTAAAGAAAAGGCAGCTATGTTGAAGGAAGCTGAAGCTGAAGTAGAAAAAATTGAAGAGCATTATCAGAAAGGATTTTTGTCTCATGATGAAAAAACTTCACAAAAGATTTTAGTTTGGCAGAAAATTAAAACAAGGCTTGAAGCTTTATTAAAGACAACTTTGCCAGAAGACGGACCAGTGTTGAACATTATTAATGCTGGAGCTAGGGCAACTTGGTCTCAGCCAGTTCAGATGGCTGGAATGAAAGGATTGGTAAATAATCCTGCTGGAGACATTATTGAGTTGCCGGTAAAGTCATCATTTGCTGAAGGATTTAATGTGTTAGAGTATTTCATTTCAACTCACGGAGCTAGAAAAGGAACTGCTGACACTGCTTTGAGAACATCATCTGCGGGATATTTAACCAGACGTCTTATCGATGTTGCTCACGACGTTATAATCTTTGAAGAAGATTGCGGAGACAAGAAGGGAACAGTAGTCTATAAGAAAGATGCAGATGACATAGAGCAGGACTTCACCTTTAAATTAGTTGGAAGAGTTTGCTTAGAAGATATTGTTAAGGATAAGAAAGTTATTGTTAAGAAAGGTGAAATAATTGATTGGCCTAAAGTAGCTGAAATAAAGAAAGAAGAAGTGGAAAGAGCTATTGTTAGAACTGTCTTGAGTTGCAAGAGCAATAGAGGAGTTTGTCAGAAGTGTTATGGATGGGATTTGGCTAGAAACAACTTAATCAATCTTGGAGAAGCTGTTGGAGTTATTGCGGCTCAAGCCATTGGAGAACCAGGAACTCAGCTTACTTTAAGAACTCATCATTTGGGAGGAGTTGCAGGAGCTGGTGACATTACTCAAGGTTTGCCGAGAATTGAAGAAATCTTTGAATCAAGAATTCCTAAGGGAGAAGCTGTTATGTCTATAGCTGAAGGAAAAATTACTCATATTGATGAAGAAAAGAGAATAATAACAATTGAAGGTAAGAAAGGTGGAAAGAATAATTCTCTTGAATATAAGATCCCAGGAAAAGTTGGTATTTTGGTATCAGTTGGACAAGAAGTGAGAGATTCCCAGCCATTGTGCCAAGGAAACCTAGACTTAAAGAAGCTTTACAAATCTTCAGGATTAGAAGAAGCTCAAAAGTACATATTAAAGGAAGTTCAGAGGATTTATTCTTCACAGGGAGTTGATATTCATGATAAGCACATTGAAGTTATTATTCAAAAGATGTTCAGCAAGATGAAGATCAGAGAAGAAGGAGATTCTGACTGGGTAAAGGGAGAAGTGCTAGAATCATTTATTTTCAACGAAGAAGTTGACAGATTAAAGGATTTAAAGAAAGAGGCTCCAATAGGAACAAGGGTTCTATTAGGAATTTCAGAAGTTGCTTTAGCTTCAGAATCATTTTTATCAGCCGCTTCTTTCCAGCAAACTTCCAGAGTGCTTATTAAAGCAGCTCTTGAAGGAAAAGAAGATAAGTTGATGGGTCTAAAAGAAAACGTTATTATTGGAAAGCTTATTCCTGTCGGAACAGGATTTGAAAAGAGAAAGAAATAAAAATAAAAAACCGCCCGTAGACACGCTTTTGATAAAATTCGTTACGAAAGTTGAAGATTTGTTAGCGAAAATAATGAAAATTGAGAAGGTTTATTCTCTGAATAAGCCGACGAAATTTTCATTATTTGCAGCTCAAATATTCAAGTTGCAGTAGAATTATTATTGAAAGTGGGTCTACCTATAGAGCGGTTTTTTATTTTTATCCACAGGTTGACTTAATTAATATATGTTAGAATAAATGAATATTTTAAAAAATCATCTATGGGAAAAAAATCTTTAGTAAGAATCATTTTATTAAGTGCTGTTTTAATTGCGCTTTTCGGAGCGCTTTTAATTTTTACACAATCTAACGCAGCCATAGTAATGCCCATCACTGTCACTCTAACTGCTTCTCCAACTACCATTATGGCTGGAATGTCTTCTACTCTTAGCTGGAATTCTACTAACACTACATCATGTACTGGTTCTTGGTCAGCAAATACTTTGCTATCTTCTGGCAGTGCAACAGTAAATCCTACTGCCACTACTACTTATTCTATTACTTGCACAGGTTCAACAGGACCAGCTTCAGCATCAGCCACAGTGACAGTCACTCAGATGCCCATCACTGTCACTCTAACTGCTTCTCCAACTACCATTATGGCTGGTATGTCTTCTACTCTTAGCTGGAATTCAACTAGTGCTTCATATTGCACTAATGATTGGAATAGCTCACAGGCAATTTCTGGTAGTGCGCAAGTAAGTCCTACTACTACCAGGACTTACAACATAACCTGTTTTGGAACATCAGGAGGATCAATGTTAGCATCAGCCACAGTGACAGTCACTCAGATGCCTCCAACCGTCACATTAAATGCTAATGGCACACCTAATTCTATTATTATTATGTCTGGCATGCCAGTAAGCCTTACTTGGACCTCTACGAATGTCACGTCATGTACTGGTTCTTGGACTAGTCCAGCAAATGGATCAGTAGCTCTTCAAAATACTACTGGAACTCAGGTAACTCCTACAGCCCCAAGTACCACTTATACTATAAACTGCACTGGAGCTGGAGGACCTGCTTCATCCTCGGTAATAGTGACAGTCACTACTATAAATCAACAAGCAAAATTAATTCTTGAAAAACAAGTTGATAATACAAATGGTGGAACAGCGACTGGGTACGATTGGATGTTGTTTGCTAGTGGAATAACCCCAATTTCTGGACCTGGGCCATCTGTAAGTGGAATGGTTAATTCAGGAACTTATACTTTATCTGAAACAGCAATTAATTTGAATAATACTGCAAATTATACTCAAGGTTCATGGTCTTGTAAGGATACTGCTACCAATAATCCTAGAAGCCTTATTAATGGAAATCAAATTCCTCTTTTATCCGGAGACAGCGTAATCTGTACTATTACTAACACTTCTTCTCCTCAAGGAACATTGGAAATAGTAAAAAATGCTACTGGTGGGCCTGGAGGTGAATATTTTTCTTTTAATATTAACGGTCTGGGCGTAAGTAATCCGTACCCAGGCATTATTACAGGTAGCGCTGATTCTGCGGGCGTATCTAGTGGATCTACTGGGGGAATATTATTAAATATATCTATGGGCTCATGGTATACTATTACTGAAAATGTGCCACCCGGCTGGATTAATACTGGGGCTTCTTGTACTATCAACGGATCTAATGGATTTTTTGTATATCCAGATCCAAATGGCGTAGTGGCAATAAATGTATATATTTCACCCGGTGATACTGTAGTTTGTGCTAACTTTAACGCTATTAGTAATCCTAAAGGAAAGCTTAAAATAATAAAAACGGTTCATGATAAAAGTTATCAAGGAAATGAAGAGTTTACATTTAATATTAAGGATGATGTGACACCAGTAGAGTCAGGAATAAAGCTTCTGCCTAATAGTACTTCCGAGAGTTATGAAAAGGAATTAGATGAAGGCTTTAAGTATCTTGTTGAAGAAGTAAATCTCCCTCAAAACTGGAAGCTTTTTACTGCTTCATGCCAATATCCAGATGCTTCAAACAATAATGAACCAATATATACTGGAATGGTTGATTCGCTTGGAAGAATGATTAATATCACTGTATTTCAAGGGAAAACAACTACTTGTACATTTGAGAATATTAAATTTATTGGTAAAGATCCAGAATTAAAGATATTTAAGGAAACTATAGCAGGTTACGGATCTTTTCCTTATAAAATAACTAATGTAGGTTTGTTAAATAGTCTTCCTGTTGCAACACCAACAGTAGCAACAACCGTGAAAAAGCCAATTGGAGAGTATACTCAATCATTTAAGCCTGGTATATACGATGTGATTGAGAAAGAAATAACTAATAATAATAATAATAATGAATGGTACTTAGTTTCTGCTACTTGTAAAGATCAAAACAATGTAGTTGTAGCTACAGACAGTGAAGGAGACGGAATTCATAATATGGTACTTGATAAGTCAGGACAAATAGTAACTTGCACTTTTGTAAATGCTAAAAAAGGCCAGTTGATAATACAAAAATTTGCTGAAGAAGGTAAGGGAACATTTACATTTAATTATTATAGTGCCGGTACAGATTCAAAAAAAGGAACAAAAGTAAAAGTTAGCGCTTCTACTAAGAAGAGTAAGACCATGTATTATGGTAATAGTCTATCTAATAAAATATTTTTGATTCCTGGTAAATATGAAATTGAAGAAATGATTTTCAGCGAAGATTGGGATTTTAAAGGGGCTGCTTGTGGTAACCCTAGTCCTACTCAAATTCAACTTACAAATAATGCTAATCTTACTAATTTCTATAATACAGCCAATAATAACACAGAACCTCTCCCTAGAGAATTTAATATAGAATCTGGAAAGTTCACTTATTGTGCTTTCATTAATAAGAAAAATAACAAGTAAAGATTATAAATACTGAAAAATAGGTAAGACAAGAAAATAACAATATTATTGACTCATTTTTTTGGTAATGGTATAATTAAAAAAGGATAGATCTACGATTCTATCTTTTTAAACCAGCACTTTTTATTTATTTTAGTAACCACACCTAAGAACCCTTGAATTCAGGGATATCTAAGTGTGGTTACTAAAAGATGAATTAACAATTAAGGGAGGGAATCATGACTTCTTTGTGTCGCTCTGGAATCACGCTGTTTTTGGCGATTCAACTTGCATTCGTTTCGTCTACAAAGTCTCCAGAACCAAGATTCTTGGAGACAATCGAGCTTGGAGTTGGTCACAAAGATCCAAAACCAAGATTCTTGAAGACAATTGAGCTTGGAGTTGGTCCCAAAGATGCTGATGGATTTCGGGATGAAATGAAGATTTTTAATATCGACTATACAGGTTCGGAAGACATGATGTCTAACGCTGCGTTCGTTGTGACCCAAAAATGGCGAGAAGTAGATTTGGTCGTCATTGGGGTCGCTGAGCTCGGTTTTGACCCACATAAAGATGTTGATTTTAAAAAAGTTTTCGCGAAAGCAAGAAAAATTGGTCTTGAGCTTTGTCCTCCCGATGTTGCTCCGCAACTCCAATTACAGTACCCAGAACAACCAATAGGAGAACAGGTGGTGATTGGTATGACTCCAATCACCGATTCCGACAACAATTTAGGTTTATTCTTAGTCGGACGCCTCCAAGCAGGCTTCTTCTTGGAAAGTTATGTAGAAGATGGTTTATGGTTGTCAAGTTATGTAGGCGGCAAGAATGATCTAGCGCTTTTTCCGGATCAACAGTTAGTGTTCGTTCGTCCTAGAAAGTAGGTCTTAGTACGAAGCTAAGACAAACAATTCAAAACCCTTTTTAGTACTAAATGCTGGAAGGGTTTTTTGTTGAAAAGTTAACATTGCAACAAAATACTAAAGTGGTAAAATAGAGTATTAAATGCCTTTATGATTTAAGGTATATTTTATGGGTAAAAAGAATAAGCAAAAAAATAACGGAAAGAACGATAAGGATTATCAAAAGAAGCCTGAAAAAGACAAAAAGAAGGGACCTTCTATCTTAGATCATAGAACTAAGAAATGGATAAGAGTTGTCTTAATGTTTTTGGCTTCTATAATTATTACTCTTTCATTCTTAGGTAATGCTGGAATGGCAGGTCAGGCCTTTGTTTTTCTTTCTAATCTTATATTCGGTGATTCAAGGATTACTGTTGTTACTATAGTTTTATCAATGTTTGCTGCTAGTTTGATACTATCAAGGGCTAGCAGGAAAATTAAGGCTTTAACTAAAATAGTTGCCGTTTTAGTTTTGACAGCAGGAGTTTCAGGATTAGTTGCAAACCAGGGACTAGACAGTCAGAAAATAGGCCTTATTGGTTGGATAGCTAAGCTTATTGTAGAATTCTTTGGGCTCTTAGTTTCAAATATAGTTTTTGCTTCCGTGATATTAATAGGATTATTCATATTCTTGCAATTTATTTGGCAGGAAAGAGATTTGAAAGCTAAGGAAGAAGAAAAGAAAATACTAGCCATTCAAAAACCTATCGAACCTCATCCTTTCAAGATAAAAGGTATAGAAGAGCCTAAGACAGAAAAGCCCATGTTGTTTAAAAAGAAAGAGGAGAAACCTAAGGAAAAGCCTTCAGCTCCTTTGCCAGCTGTAAATCCTATTAAGGGAAAGTATTCTCTTCCTCCAGTTGATTTGTTATCTAAAAACGAAACATCTCCTACCTCAGGAAACATAAAAGAGAATTCTCTGATTATCAAGAAAACATTAGAAAACTTTGGAATACCGGTTGAAATGGAAGAGGTTAACATAGGTCCAGCTGTTACTCAGTATGCATTCAAGCCAGCTGAGGGAGTAAAACTTTCTAAGATTACTACATTATCTAATAACTTAGCATTAGCCTTAGCAGCTCATCCTATTAGAATCGAAGCTCCAATTCCTGGAAAATCTTTAGTGGGAATTGAAGTTCCAAACAAGGTAAGGGCCATGGTGACCTTGAGGAATTTAGTAGCAGATTCTTCTTATCAGAATTCGTCGGTTAATTTATTAATTGCTTTAGGGAAAGATGTTGGCGGAAACCCTGTTTATACCGATTTGTCAGAAATGCCTCATATGTTAGTGGCTGGATCCACTGGAACTGGAAAAACTATCTTTTTGAATTCTTTGATATTGAGCTTATTGTATAAAAACACGCCAGATACTATGAGAATGATTATGGTGGACCCAAAGAGGGTTGAATTTCAGAATTACAACGAAATACCGCACCTTTTGTGTCCGGTTATCTACGATGCCCAGAAAACTTTGAATGCTTTACAATGGCTGACAAGAGAAATGGAAAGAAGGTTTGAAGTTTTTTCTGAAATTCCAACTAGAAACTTAAAGACCTACAACCAAAACAAAAATGTTATAGCTTCAGGTTCTCAATTGCCATATATTGTTTTGGTAGTTGATGAATTGGCAGACTTGATGGCTGCTAAAGGAAAGGAATTAGAAGGAGGAATTGTTAGGTTAGCCCAGATGGCTAGAGCCACCGGAATACACTTGGTATTAGCAACACAGAGGCCTTCTGTAGAAGTCATTACTGGTTTAATTAAGGCTAACATGCCTTCAAGGATTACTTTTCAGGTTACATCTCAAATTGATTCAAGAACTGTTTTAGATACGGCTGGAGCGGAAAAACTTTTAGGTGCTGGAGATATGTTGTTTTTATCTTCTAAGAGTTCAAAAATTACCAGAATTCAAGGACCGTATGTTCCAGAAAAAGAGGTTAAGAATGTTTCAGATTGGATCGTAGAAAATGCCAAATCAATTGAAGAACCACAAGGTTTATTAGTTCAGAGTTTGAAAGACACCTTAGAGCATCAGTCAGCAGGTGAAAAAGGAGAAGGTGGAGGAGAAATGTTTTTTGGAGAAGATGATCCATTGCTTGAGGATGTAAAAAGAATAGTATTAGAAACTAAGAAAGCATCGGCCTCTTTCTTGCAGAGGAGACTAAGAATAGGTTATGCTAGAGCCGCCAGATTAATTGATATGCTAGAAGATAAGGGGTTTGTAGGGCCAGCTGACGGAGCAAAGCCAAGAGAGGTTTATGGTGATGCGGTTAGTGCAGATATTTCAGAAAGAAAACTAGAAAATAACTTAGAAACAGAAGAACCATTGCAAGAAGGCTGGGAGAAGGTTTGAAATAATTAATAGAGTCTGGTAGTCTTATATATTAGTAAAATAATTGGTTAATCGCTGTGGGTTAATAACAGTTACATGAAAAAAGAAAAAATAAAAAAACCCGCCTTCGCTAAAAGCTTCGGCGAGGCAAAGGAAGATAAAAATCATAATAAAGCTTTAGATGATGCAGTTAATGAAATAAAGGAAAGATTTGGAGAAGGATCTATTATGAAGCTTTCAGAAACTAATAAAGTAAATGTTGATGCAATTCCAACTGGCTCAATTGCGATGGATCAGGCGCTTGGAGTAGGTGGAATGCCCCGTGGAAGAATTATAGAAATTTATGGAGCTGAATCTTCAGGTAAAACCACGTTGTCATTACACATTGTAGCTGAAGCACAGAAAAAAGGTGGTGTTTGTGCTTATATAGATGCAGAACATGCCATGGATCCAGATTATGCTAAAAGATTGGGCGTAAATACTGATGAATTACTTATTTCTCAGCCATCTTCTGGAGAACAGGCCTTGCAGATTGTTGAAACCTTAGTAAATACTAAAAACGTTGATGTTATCGTGGTTGATTCTGTTGCAGCCTTAACTCCCTTAAGAGAAATTGAAGGTGAAATAGGAGATCAACACATGGGTTTACAAGCAAGAATGATGTCACAGGCCTGTAGAAAGCTTTCAGCTATTGCTGCTAAAACCAATACAATGATTATCTTTATTAATCAGACCAGAATGAAAATAGGGATGGTATTTGGAAATCCAGAAACAACTCCCGGTGGATTGGCCTTAAAATTTTATGCTTCAGTTAGAGTAAATTTAGCGAGAACCGCTCAAATAAAATCAGGAGATGAAATCATAGGGAATAGAGTTAAGGCTAAGGTTGTGAAAAACAAGGTAGCAGCTCCTTTTAAGGTTGCTGAATTTGATATTTATTACAACGAAGGTATATCAAAATCTGGAGATGCCTTACGGGCTGGATTAGCTAATGGTTTAATAAAACAATCAGGAAGCTTCTTTACGTTTGAAGGAGAAAAGATAGGGCAGGGAACTGAAGCTGCTAAAACATATTTGAAAGAACACCCAGAGGCAATTGAAAAGATTAAGTTAGGAGCACAAAACCCAACCTAAACTCTCTAGATTTTCAGAAAAATCAATAAATTTTATTACAAAAACCGTGCCTTTTGGTGTGGTTTTTGTTTGCAATAGAAATAACCCTTAGCGTTTTCTAGCCAATAGCTTGTAACCACTCAAGTGGTGTTAAGAATTGTAATCCGAGATGTACCCATTCGTTATTGTAGTAGGGCAGGTATTTATTGATTGCTTTCTGGAATGACTTTGGATTTTGATTAACTTTGTTCAAGCACTCTTCCTGTATTGTCCTGTTGAATCGTTCGATGTGTCCGTTGTCGTTGCTTTTCCTGACACGGATATGTCTATGATTGATTCCCATTTTTCCAAGGTGTTCAGAAAACCAAGTCGAGAATTCTGAACCGTGATCTGATTGGATCATTTTAAAATTAAATCCTGAATATTTCAACGCTTCTTTCGCAAACTTTAAACTGTTCCACGTGTTAATTCTCATACTCACTTTAGCATATGCCCATCTTGAGGCAATATCTATTACGGTGTAGACATAGAATCTTTTGTCTCCGATAACAAAGTGTATCGTATCTATCTGGACTAAATCCCCAGCTACAACCGCTTCCGGACGAGCTTCCGAGAAATGCCAACGCTTCCAGGGACTTCGATGCCTGATCAATCCTTGTCGTTTCAAAGTTCGTTTGACGCTGCTAAGGCTGACGACAACACCTTGTTTTAAAAGTTCATGATGCACTACTTCTGCGCAACGGTTTCTCTTCTTTCTTTGTATAACTATTGCTTCAATGGTTTCTGGTTTTAATTGCTTGGCATGGGACTTCGGCTTAGAACTCTGAGTGGGAATAACGAACCGTCCGTCTTGAGGAGCTTTCTTTAACCATTTAATTACGGCTCCATGGGAAAAGCCGAGATACCTTGCTACTTTTCTGATAGACCAGCCTTTCCTTACGAGTAATACTGCCTTCATTCTGACCCGAGGCAGATGAGGGTTGTTAGAGTATGTCATATACATAATATATACCATAAGGTGGTCACAAGCTATTGAACCATTACGGAAGAGTTGACATTTTATATTAATTAGGTGTATTATTAAGTTATAATAATAGTACATTTATAATTAAATCAATTGCAGTAGTTACAGCCAAAAGTCCTCTCTTAAGGGTTTTTGGCTGTAACTACCCAAACAACCTCTTTTGCAAAGGCTTAACTATGACTCAGATTACTGATAATGACATGATTGTTCGTCGAGTTTCCGTGAATCGTACCCGGACGCCGCAGGCAACGCTCGATGCCACTGGTCGCAAACAGTATACCGACAAGGACGTCGTTGAGACGATGCCCATGGGCGAAGGAGAGGAAGCGGACGTCTATTTCTTCAAACCCAAACCGTCAGAGTACACCCGACCTGGATACATGAGTGACGACGACCTTGAGAAGTGTCTCGAAATTCGTGGAATTGTCTCTGACCCTTACGCGCAAGCAGCCGTCAACGAAGAAGATCCTGCTTTCGCAGATGATTATCCCAATGGCACTCATTGGAAGCACGACGGCAGGTGGCACTTCGCCTCTTTCTCTCATTGGCTCGACGAGCGCAGCGTGGGTGTCCTTCGCTACGACTTCGGCTGGGATGACGACTGGTGGTTCGGCGGCGTCCGCAAGTATCAAGTTCCCATGGTAACTTGCCTGCCTGACGGTAGGCAGGGAATCATAGTTCTTCACGAACCATTGGTTCCTTAGAACCGTCGAGTCGTGTCTTAGCACGACGCTGAGACACAACAATTTCCGCCTACGCTGAAAAGCTACGGCGAGACAAGCAAGGCCTCCTCAAAGCATTTGATGCTGTGAGGAGGTTATTTTTTTGTACTAAAAAACAGCTTTGAAGCTGTTTTTTAACTATAAACTACTCACTACTCACTACAAACTAACGAGGAGTATAGGGCAATATAGACATCTGTCTTGCCCTTTTGATTGCTGTTGCAATCTGTCTTTGGTGGTGACTGCAAAGCCCTGTTTTTTTTCTTGGCTTTATCTTGTAAAAACCCGAAATAAACTTAGACAGCATTTGAGCGTCCTTATAATCTACTTCTGTAATATTTTTTTGGCACAAATAACAAGTCATGGTTTTTTATTTAAGATTTAAGATATATGATTTAAGAATTTAAAAGGGGATGTCTTTAACGTCTATTTCTGAGTCATTTGATGGCGGCGTATAATTTTCTTCTATAATTGGTATATCTTTATTATTATCTTGTGTTCTTTCAAATGATCCGCCTTGTTGACTTGATTGACCCGACTGACCTGATCCTCTTGGTCCTAATTGCATGGTTTCTGCTATTATTTCTGTTCTGTATTGTTTTACTCCTGCAGAATTCTGCCAGCTTCTTGTTTTTATTCTTCCTTCTATTAAGACTAGCGAACCTTTAGTTAAATATCTTGAGCTAATATCAGCTAACTTACCAAAACATACTATATTATGAAATTCTGCCTCTTGTTTCTTCTGTCCTGATTGATCGGTATAAAACCGATTAGTGGCTATAGAAAAAGAAGTAACCTGTTGTCCTGATGGCAGGGCCCTTACTTCTGGGTCCTTGGTGACATTTCCTAATACGAATGCTTTATTTAAATTCATGAAACATGAAGCACGAAACATGAAGCAAAACTAACGGTTAGCTTTGTTTCATGTTTTATGTTGTGTGTTATGTGATTTTTATTCACTAAGAATTTCATCAAGTTTTTTGTTTATTTCTTCTTCTTTGACTTCAACTTTTTCTGTTTTTTCTACTTTCTTAATTCCCCCTAATATTCCTGAAAATACAGATTTCTTGGCACCTGGCTTGAATGAGAATCTTCTAATATTCCTTGCCTTCATTTCTTTTGCTGGGTTTTTTACTATAATAAAGCTTCTTAAAATTTTACCTTCTTTACTTATTGTATTTGATACTTCTTTTAGGTTTCCTTCAGCAATATTGAATGTTACTGTAGTAAAATAACCTGAAATTTGTTTTTTGATAGGATAAGAAAGAGTCTTGGCTGTAGATCCTTCTAATTTTAAAACAGCCCCTTCTTTAGACTGGATTAGTTTTCCTATTTCTTCTTTTAAAGCCTCCAATTCTTCTTGGTTTGCTGTAGGAGAAGCGATGTATGTTAGTTCGTATGTCTTCATAAAACATGAAACATAAAACATGGAACATTTATTTCACCATATGCTTTATGTTGTAATTATGTTGGTAGTATAGCATGTTTAGCTTGAAAGTTCAAGTTTTTAGTGAGATAATCAACCAAAACACATAACACACAACATAAAACACGAAACAAGACCAATCGTTCACTTTGTTTTATGCTTCATATTTCATGCTTCATGATAAAATCTTCTATTTTTAAATCTTATGATGTTAGGGGTATATATCCTTCTGATTTGAATGACGAAGCTGCTTTTGAGATAGGAAAAGCCTACGTTTCTTATAGTAAGGCCAAAAAAGTGGCTGTTTGCTATGATGCTAGATTATCTTCTCCTAGTCTTTATGAAAACTTAGCAAGGGGAATAACCTCTCAAGGGTCTGATGTCTACTTTATAGGTCAATTACCCACAGAATGCCTTTATTTTGCCGTAGGAAGCTATGATTTTGACGGAGGAGTAATGATAACTGCCAGCCATAATCCTAAAGAATACAATGGTTTTAAGATGATGGTTAAGAAGGATAGTGATATTGTCTGGATTAGGGGTAAGGATCTTCTTTTAATAGTTGAGGGAGGTGATTTGCCAGAAACTGGCTCAGGAACTATTTATGAAAAAGATATTTTGCCCGACTATTTAGAAAAAATGAAGAACTTTGGTGGAGAAGTTAACCCAGTTAAATCCGCTGAAGGCGGTGCAAAGCAATTTAACCGGGTAAAGCCTTTTAAAGTTGCTGTAGACGCTTCAAATGGCGTTATGGGTAAGGTTATTGATAAAATGAAGTCTAGCTTACCCATAGAAATTACAGAGCTTAATTTTGAGCCAGACGGAAACTTCCCAAACCATAGTCCGAATCCATTAGAGTCTGGATCTGCAGATATTATTAGCAAGTTAATTAAGGATAAGGGATTAGATTTTGGTATTATGTTTGACGGTGATGCAGACAGGATTTTTTTAGTAGATGAAGGTGGAAATTTAGTTTCAGCTGACATTGTTTTATTGCTTTTGGCCAAACATTTCCTAGAAAAAGAGCCTGGATCTGCTGTAGCTTATAATGCAATCTGTTCTAAGGCAGTTCCTGAGTTTATTAAAAAATGGGGCGGTGTTCCTGTAAGAACAGCTGTTGGCTTTGTTAATGTTAGAGAGGGTTTAATTAAAAATAACGGAATTATGGGGGGCGAATTATCTGCTCATTATTGCTTTAGAGATTATTTCTATACAGATTCAGGAATGATAGCTTTTTTAACTATTTTACAGATTCTTTCTAAGGATGGAAGGCCTGTTTCAGAGATTATAAAAGATCTTTCTATTTATTTTAAGTCAGCTGAAATGAATTTTGAAATTGAAAACAAAGAAGAAGTTTTAGCTAAATTAAAAGAGAAATATGCTGGTGGAAAACAAGACTTCTTAGATGGAGTGACAGTTGAGTATGAAAACTGGTGGTTTAACGCTAGACCATCTAATACAGAGCCATTATTAAGATTAACCATTGAAGCTGATACGCAGGAAATCTTAGATGAGAGAAAGAAAGAATTGGGTGATTTTATTGTTGATTGACAGGATTTTTAATAATAGTAAGATTAGATTATGGAAAATGAAAGTTTAAAAAATGATATTGTCGCCAGTGTAAAAGAACTCTTAGCCGAGCAAACAGTGGTCATTTTGGATGCGGTAGATGAAAGATTATCAGGCGTGAGGATAGAGATGGTTAATTTAGAGGTAAGAATAGGTAAAAAGCTAGAAGCAATGGAAGAAAGGTGGAGCAGAAAATTTGATAAACTTACCACTACACTTGATAAATTTTTACAGAGAATGACTGATCTGGAGGATGAATTCACTATGATGAAGCACGATTTAAATAGAATGAAAAAAGTAATAAAAGAAAAATTAGGAGTAGATTTAACTTAGGAGTGCAGGATTCGAACAAAACCAATGGAAGTTGCAGTAGAAGAATCTTTAATTAGTGGGTCTATTAATTAATTCAATTTAAAAACAGTCACAAAAGGGCTGTTTTTAGTTTGACATGTAATGATTTTTCACCTAATATTACGTTCAAGAGTTTCAAGTTGTTCTTTGTTAGAAAGGGTCTCAAGATGAATTTGTTTGAATTGCGCTTCCGCCTTATTAAGTTGTTTGGTATGACATATATTGCCAAGGAATGTGGACACGGTACAAAGCGTGCTATTGAGGTTTCAGCTCTTGGTCATAATAGAAGAGGAATTTTCAAAAAAGATGATCTTCAGTATTGTTCTGATTGTTTAGCCAATATGGTCATTAAATGCGCATGGTGTAGAGAACCCATTTTTATTGGTGAACCTGTAACCCTATATACTCCTATGCAAAAAGACTTCATAGTTCCAAAACATGCCGTGATATATAAAAACGAACCATTGCAACTTGTTGGATGTTTGAGATGGGGTTGTGCTGAAACTGGAGCCGACAGATCTGGTTTCTGGGTTCCTCCCGGAAAAGTTCAGCGAGTTCTGTCTCCTATCGAAATTCTGATGGGTCGAGTTGCAGAGGGAGATTGTAGTGCAATGATTTATAATGATCTCTTAGATCCATCTAGGGCAATTCCGATTAAAGACTAATTTTGAAAAGCAAAAGGCAATCCGTTCGCGGATTGCCTTTTTTAATTGTTTTATGCTCCATGCTTTATGATGAGAGTCCCATTTTGTCTTTTACTTCCTGCATGGTGATTTTGGCCATTGTCTGGGCTCGATCGTGTCCTTTCTTTAATATTTCTTGAATATAGACCTCTCTTGTCATTAGTTCTTTCTGTTTTCTGCGGAAAGGTTCTAAATAATTTATGATAACTTCTGCCAAAGATTTTTTGAATTCTGAATAGGTTTTCTTATGGAATTCTTTTTCTATTTCTTGAGTTGTTTTTCCAGTTAATAAACTATAGATAGTTAATAGATTTGAAATACCTGGTTTCTTGGTAATATTATATTTGATTTCTTTTCCAGAATCTGTTGTAGCTGACATAATTTTCTTGGTAATAGCTTCTGGAGAATCAAACAAGAATAGACAACTTTTTTGGTCATCTGATTTTGACATTTTCTTTTTAGGATCTACTAAACTCATTATTTTAGCACCTTCTTTAGGAATGATAGATTTTGGTTCTTTGAAGGTTTGTCCAAATTTTTGATTGAATTTTTTAGCAATAGTCCTAGTTAGTTCTACGTGTTGCTCTTGGTCTTTTCCTACGGGAACCGCTTCTCCTTTATATAACAATATATCTGCTGCCATAAGAACAGGATAGTTGAGTAATCCAGAATTTATATAATCTTTATTTTGCTTAGATTTGTCTTTGAATTGTGTCATTCTATTTAATTCTCCTAAAGGTGTAATGGTTTCAAAAAGCCAAGCAAGCTCTGTATGTTCTTTAACGTGAGATTGTACGAATATGATTGATTTATCAGGATCTATTCCCGCAGCTAAATAAACAATCAATATATTTTGAATATCTTTTTGCAGTTCTTTGGGGTCATAAGGAGTTGTAATGGCATGTAAATCTACAATACAAAATACGCATTCATTATCTTTTTGAAGGTCTATCCATTGCTTTATAGCTCCTAAATAGTTTCCTAAGTGTATTTGATTAGTAGGCCTTATGCCTGAAAAAACTATCATGAAACATGGAACATAGAACATGGAACAAATGACCAAGCGCACTTTTTTGTTATGTGTTCCATGTTATGTGTTATGTAAATTATACTTCTATTACTACGGGTAATACGATTGGCCTTCTGGAAGTTTTTGAGTGCAAGAAGTCTCCAACTTTATTTCTTATCTCGTCTTTTACATAGCTCCAATTTACTACCCCTCCGTGGCCGGCTGTCTTTTCAACTATTTCAATTACCTTTCTTCTAGTTTGTTTTAAGAGGTCTTTAGATTCTCTTAAGTAAATGAATCCTCTTGAAATAATATCAGGAGATCCTTTTACTTTTCCTGTTTTCTGGTCAATTATGGCAATAATAACGAACATTCCATCTTCAGAAAGCATCTGTCTGTCTCTTAAAACTATTTCTCCCACGTCTCCTACTCCTAATCCATCTACATAGACATAATTTGATGGGACTTTGTCCTTAAGTATTTCAGCTCCTGATTTATTAAATGTTATCACAGATCCGTTGTCTGGGACAAATGTATTTGTCTTTTTTATACCCATTTCCCAGCCAATTCTTTCTGCTTCTTTTAACATGAAGTGGTTTCCATAAACCGGAATAAAGTAATCTGGTTTTATTTCTGAAAGTATCTGTTTGATGCCATCAATGTTAGTGTGTCCTGAAGCGTGTACATTCATAATATCGTTATGGTAGACATTGTCAGAAAGTCTGTAGACGCTATCTTTAACTCTTTGGACTGTTCTTTCGTTTCCTGGAATTACAGAAGATGAAAAAATAATCGTATCTTGCTTCTTTATTTTAATATGTCGGTGGTTTCCTGCAATAATCCTTGGTAGGGCTGCCATTTCTTCTCCTTGGGCTCCCGTACAGATGACAATAACTTTATTGTCTGGATATTCATGGGCGTTGTCTATGGTGATTATTACGCCCTTAGGAATTTTTATGTATCCTAATTTGGTTGCTAGTTCTATGTTAAGTTTCATAGAAAATCCATCTAGGGCCACTTTCTTATTATTCTTAGCAGCAAATTCAAGAATATATTTAATTCTTTCTATTTGAGAAGAGAAAGTAGCAATAATAGTTCGGCCAGGTGCTTCGCTGATAATCTTGTTGATATTTCTCAACATTTCTTGTTCGGTAACAGGAGGCTTTGAATTAACCGCTCCTAAAGCTTCTAGCATTAAGACGGTAGGGCGCTTTAACTTTGAAAGTTGGTCATAGTGAAGTACATCTCGGCCTATAGGGTTTTTTTCAATTGTCCAATCTCCAGGATGTATAACGGTTACCACTGGAGTTTCAAGAATAACTCCTACGGCGTCCATAATAGCGTGGTCTATTGGGAAGAACTTCAGGGTGAAGTTCCCAAATTTATGCACTTCATCAAGAGACTTGATATAAGTTACTTTAAGTTTCTTTGAGCTATTTCTATCAAAGTCTTCTACTCTGTGCTTTATCATTTCTATGGTTAAAGGCCTCCCTATAATTTGAGGATTTCCTAAGTTTTTTATCAAAATAGGAGCTGCTCCAATATGGTCTAAGTGTCCATGAGAGAAGATAACCGCTTTTATATTTTTTTCTTTACCTTTTAAGTATTCTATATTTGGTATGACATAATCGATTCCTGGCATATCTTCTTCTGGGAATTGTAATCCCATATCCAGAATTAAGATATCTTGACCATATTCAAAAATGGTCATGTTTCTACCGACTTCTTCGCATCCCCCTAAAGGGATTATCCTTAACGTGTCTCCTGGCTGCGCAGGCAGGTCCTTTGGCTTAGAGATAATCTTTGCCGTAGGATATTTTATTGTTTCTTTAAACATAATTTTTAATTAATAATATTGAGTAGGAGTTTTCACTCCTATTTTTTATTTTTTAGAAACCTATACTCCAGACTCTTTTAGTTTTAATATACCAATTAGTTATATTAGAAAATCTTTCTGAAGGATCTATTATTTTATCTGTATTGATTCCTTTAATGCTGTTTGAAACCCAGTAAACATAATTTGGATTATAAAGAAATAGAGCAGGGGAATCTTTTATTAAAACATTTTGTAACTGTTCATATTTCTGTTTTTTAATTGATGAATCTAAAGTTTCTCTGGCGTCTTTTAATAATTGGTCAATCGTTTTGTTTTCATAAGCTGATAAATTTAGTCCCGGATCTATTTTCTGGGATGAATACCAGAAAGGATAAAGATCTGGCTCTGCTCCTAAGGCTTGTCCATAAAGCAATGCATCATAAGATCTTGATTTGATTATTGGTTTTAAGTCGGTTAAAGATAGAGCTTTTATTTCGACGGATATTCCAAGTTTCTGCCAGTAATTTTTAATTAAATTAGCTGCCATTATTAATTGTGGTTGATCGGCAGTAGTGATGGTTATAGTAAACTGTTGGGAATTGTCGTTAGATGTAAAGCAAACTTCATTAAGCTTTTGTCTGGTTGCAGACCCTGTTTCTCCGGTTGGTTTTGAATCAGGTAAATATTTTTTTTGAAATTCAGAGACTGCTTTATCTGTAATTGATGTATATTTTCCTGAAGTTTCATTTTGCAAAATAGTCTTAAAGTTTTCATCTAGCTTTGCAAGACAGGATTGCAATTGAGTTACTTCTGTTCCAGTAGATCCTATTTTTAAGTAAGATTTAAACTGAAAAGCAGGTGTTTTTGTTTTTGATTTTGTTCTTTGTCCTGCTTCATTTTTTTTAAATCCTGATTTGTCTAGAAGGGCGTTAGCCTTATCTAAATCAAAACCATAAACTGCGGTCGGTGGTTGATAATCATAAAAATTAGGCAGTATAGGTGAGTCAACCTTTTCTGTATTTACTTTTGTTTCTGAACTTATTCTTTGAATAAATTCGTCTTTATTGGTTGCATATATTAATGCGTCTCTCAAGTTTTTGTCTGAAAACATTGATGACTTCTGGTTATTGAAAAATACTGCGAAATATCTTGGAAGAGAGAATGAATATGTATCAAATTTTTGACTGCCCCATCCTTGTCTTACTTGTTTTTCGGCATCTTTTTCATTGTTATCGAATGCTGACAATGTGAAACCATTTATCATTTTTGCGTTAGCTGATTTAGTTAAGTTGTTCTTATCTTCAAAGAATTGGAATGATAAATCAGATATGAAGGAAGGATGGCTGTAATACTTTCTGTTTGATTTTAAATTTAAGGTTTTTATAAATCCTGAGTTTGTCTGGTCTAAACTTACAAATTGAAAAGGACCTGATCCGATTGGTTGTAAGTTATAAGAAGATAAGGTGAAGTTTTCTGGAGATATATTCTGCCAGATGTGTTTTGGTATTATTTTTAGAGTACAGTTTTCCAAAAAAGAATTGTACGGACTTCTTAAAACTAATCTAAAAGAATTATCTGATAATTTTTGCGCATCCACGTCTATCCAATTGGCTCTTAAGGGGCTCTTGTAATCTGAGTTTTGTATAGTTTTTATGGTAAAAATAACGTCATCTACAGTTAAGGGTTGTCCGTCGTGCCAGAAGATATTATTTTTTAAAGTAAATTCATAATTCTTTCCGTCATTAGATGCAATATAGCTTTCTGCTAAATCTGGAACTAGGTTTCCCTTGTTGTCATACATCATTAATCCTGAAAAAGTTAGATCTATTAATGCCCTATCTACGTCGTTTGTTTCTCCATAAATAGGGTTAATAAACCTTGGCTGGCCAACTACTCCTTCTATATATTTGCCTCCGAAAGCGGGCGCAACTTTTGTGTAATTTGAATACAAGCTGGTTACTAAAACAATAAGCGAGGATAAAGCTAGCACTAAAAAAATAGAAAGTGTTATCTTTTCCTTTTTTTTAAGAACTTTAAAAATTTGTTTCCACTGCGAGAAACTAGGAAGTTTTCTCATCTATTTTATATTTTATAAGGAGTACTATTGGATGATAAGTCACAGGACTGTGGGATTCGAACTCAAATCGTCTTGAGAAGCTAAAAAATGAGGTAAGTTCATAAGATCTTTCGACCCGCTTCGCAAAGCTTTAGCGAGGCGATGCTGTTTAGGCATCGTCGAGGAGAAAATCTGAACCTGCCTGCCGGTAGGCAGGGAAATTAGCCATTTTTCAGCTTCCCTACGGGCGTCAAGATTTTACTTCATCTGCTTCGTTTTTCTTCGTCGAAGATACTTCTAGTATCTCCTCCTCAGAAGAATCCTTGCATCTGAAATAAAATCTTGACGCTCAGACGATTTAGTTCGGAACCCACAATCCCAGGATGCTTAGGACGATGAAGAGTGTAACTAAAACGATTGTAGAATAGAATAATTTTTTTTGTATTCCTCTTCTTGTTGAATAAAATTCACTGCCTCCTCCAAAGGCAGACCCTAAAGCTGTTCCTCTTTGTTGCATTGCTATTAAAACAATTAAAATTATTGAAACAGCAATTTGAGAATAAAATATTATTAAATTCACTCTTCACTCTAACGAATGTATTCTTTCTGATTAGAAATATTTATTCGTTGGTAATTATTTATTTATACGTTCTTTGCCTTAAAAATAGTTAAGAGCTAATGCTATTCTTCTTTGATAATGAGTAATAGGGCTGTGCTTATGCCCCATATTATTAATGATGTGTAAACTAATGGCATCCATAGGCCTATATATAATTCTTTGAAAATAAGATCAACAATGTATATTAATCCTAAATTTATGACTAAACTGAAAAGCCCTAAGGTTATTATTTCTAATGGTAATGATAAAACCTTTAAAATAGGTTTTACGAAATAGTTCAGCAATCCTAAGATTACTCCTAAAAGGATAAACACTTGCCATGTTGCCGTTAGCGGTATTCCGAATAAGCTGGATTCAGGATAAATGGTTAAAGTTACATTAGGAAAAAACGTAGCTGCTAAATATAATCCAAGCCCCGCAGCAATAATGTTTATGAGAAGCTTTTTCATTAATGAGTTTATTATAGCAGATAATTCAAAAAACATCAATAAAATTAGCCCGGCTGCTCATGAGACAACCGGGCCTTCATTGTCCCTTGCGGGACCTAGGTGGCCCCCAATCGGGGCTGATGTTTTCGCCTATCCTACCGGCGATTAATTGATACTAGTCTGCGATTTATCTATTGTCAAGTCCCAATTCTTGTTTTCTCAATTTTTTATGATAGGTTATAGCGAATCGATGGGCTTCATCGTCTAGGTGAATTATAAGGTTATAAATGCTTTGATGTAGGTTTTTCAACAGTAAGGGTTTTTTTATTCCTTCTATATATAACTCCTTATTCCTCTTAGCTATCGAGATTGCCTTTATATCCTTTGTGTCTTTATCTGAGTTTTTCATTTTTATGGCAATATTGATCTGGGCTATTCCTCCATCTATTAGCATTACTTCTGGCAAAGTCCATTCTTTGTGGCTTAATCTTCTAGTGAAAACTTCTTTTAACATGGCAATGTCATTTGGTTCATTTTCCATCCTTATCTTGAATTTCTTATATTGGCTTTTATCTGGTTGACCATTGGTAAAAACAACCATTGATCCAACAGCTTGTTTCCCTTGTATATTGGAAATGTCATAGCATTCTATTCTTGAAACGTCATTTTTTAAATTCAATAATCTCTTTAATATGGTGTTAGTTTTTTCCCATCCTGTATTTTCTGTTGCTTGGCTACTGATAACATTTTTATGGGCCATGATATTTTCTAGGGCGTGCATCTTGTCTCTGATCTTGGCAGCTTCTTCAAAGTTATTTTTCTTAGAGGTCTCATTCATTTCTTTCTTTAAAGAACTTAAAACATTCTTCTTTTCTCCTTTTAGTATTAAGGTCAGTTTTTTTATATTCTTTTTATATTCCCGAAGGCCCGCCGTAGACTCTCGTCTCGCCGTAGCCCTTGGCGTAGTGCGGGTTGGCGAAGGAGGGTTTTCAAAAAGTTCGGGTCCGGGGCATAAACCTAAATGGCACCAAGTGCATTTTTGTTTTGGATGGTTCGCTGATGTATAGAAAGGGAAAGCTTTCCTTAAGAATTTTAAGCTCTTTTTAATGGCATTACCTTCTATAAAAGGACCAATATATTCAGTATTCTTATCTTGTTTTTGGTGGGTAATAAAAATATAGGGCATTTTATCTTTTTTAAGTTTACCCTGAGGAATGAAATAACGAAGGGCAACGTAAAAATAGTTTTTATCATCTTTCCAGACTACGTTAAACTTAGGCTGGTGCTTTTTTATAAGATTAGCTTCTAGTATCAAGGCTTCAATTTCAGATCCAGTTTCAATGAATCCTATTTTTGTAACCTTGCTCATAAACAGGTTATCTCTGTAAGAAGGCTGTAAGAAATGGCTTTTTACTCTGTCTTTAATATTAATAGCTTTTCCTATATAGATAGTCTCTTTGTTATTCAGAAAACAATAAACGCCGGCCGTCTTAGGCAAACTTTCAAATGATATGTTGTTGTTTGTGGTAAATTCATCCATTTTTCGCAGGAAAATGCATTTATCCATTCTATAAAAAAACGGAGAAAGCATGACTCTCTCCGGGGGTAATATTTGCCTTTTGAGTTTAGGGGGCTTTAGTTCTTACTGATTAAAAATGTAAGCAATGAAAAGAATAAGAGCATTACAATGATTATTGGGCCATCAACCATAAGATTAGCCGAATTTAATTTCCAACCATGTCGATCAAGACTTCCGCCTAATAGTAATAATGCAAACATTGATATGTAGAAACGATTTCCAGTCCAGCGCCTCTGATTCTTAAGCATAATAATCCCCCTAGTCAAAAGAAATTTTTAAAGACGCTAACGCTAAATTAATTCTATGCCACAGATGAGCTATAAGTCAAATTTTTTTACACAATTTAGCAGTCTTGATTTTTATCGCAAAATGTTGAAATATCAAATTTTGGTGTTGACAAGTTTTTCTATTAGGTATATAATTAAGTTACAGAATAATAGCTCGTTAATAACCCATTCTACTTGCAATAGCCACAGCCAAAAGCCCTGTATATATCCAAGGTTTTTGGCTGTGGCTACTATTTCGGAAGCCAAGCAAGAAACTTTTTTAGAAGGGATGACGCCGATGACAAAAACATCGACCCCATCTGACCAAGTGAATGTGCGAACGCATGAACAGGAAGCTAAATTTAGTCGATTAATGGAAGACATCGCCAAGCACGCCACGCGTATGGCTCTCAACAAGGTCAAAGTCGACCGGGAAGGTTGGCAACGTGTCCTTGGAAAGGGCAACAAGATTCAAGAGGAGATGACGGATGCAGTACTGGAAATGATTGGCCAATGCTCTGAGTCTTGTCTCCAATGCGTCAAAAGTGTTGAGGTACCGGCCAATGGTGAGGTCATTATTACCGAGCAGTTACTCCGTGAGAAGTACAACTTCGGTTGGTTCGGAGACAACTTCCGTCGTCTCTTCTTCGGCAGAAAGCTGAATGAGGTCTCGGCGCGAAGCATCGCCATTCACCAACTCAAGGAGTACTGCACTAACCAACAACTCAAGGATGAGCTGGGTGACCAAGCCGTTATTTCGTTTCTCTACGCGCTTTCACTTGTTGAACAGCAGCGTGATGGCCAACAAGGCCCACTCTTAACTAACGGCTATGGCAACTTGGTCATAGTCGAGATCAAAGAGAAGGATGGTAAGAAGGGCTTCTGGCTTGTGGACTTCGACTGGGACTCCGGCGACCGCTACTGGGTTGTTGGGGCTAATCCTCTCGGCAATCTGGGCGAGTGGGGCGATGGCTACCAGGTTCTCTCCGGCGATTCTGAAATTATGTAGTTTTGTTCCTCTGGAACTTTGACACTGAGACCCTCTGAAACTTTGAAAAAAGTAGTAGGAGGGTTGTTTTTTTGTTCTTCAAAATAAGGTACAATTAAAAACGAGGGAAGCTTACGTGCGATGGTTACGGCCGTCGTATAGCACCTTGAAACTGCACAATGGCAGAATCATTGGAGATACGTTTTTAGTGAGCGTCCGTGTGTATCTTTCTAAAAAAGAAAAGAATCGGTGCAGTGTGCTGGCAGACTTTTAGGTCTCACATACGATACAGCCCCTAGAATATTCAAAGGGCAGTGTTTTAGATGGCATGCTGTATAATCTTCTGGATTGTGAACTTCAACTGGAACTCCGACAACCGCTACTGGAATGTTGAAGCTAATCCTATCGGCAATCTGAACAAGTGGAACGATGGCAACCAGGTTCTCTCCGGCTACTGTTTTCTTTCTCCTGCTTTTATGGGCGGGAGTTTTGTTAAAATTCCTTTCCTCCAGCCACCGATAATTTTTCCCAGATCTTCTGTGTCGCTGGCTAAAGATATATAAGTTTTATTAGAAGTAAATTTAGCTTCCCAAAGAAGTTGCAAAAAGAATCGAAGAGAATCAACTTTTTCAATTGCTAGTTCTAGGATCTCTAACTTTTTATTGATAGGAGAATAAACGCTTTTACGGAGTAACTCTAATAAGTCCAAAAATAGTATATCAATCTTATTTCCTAAACCAAATCGAGCTGTTCGTTCCATGTTGCGGTGTACCTCCAACCATTTTTTATAAACAGATTTTGATTTTTCTAAAACTGGCAAGGTCTGGGGGGGGGGCGTTATAAGAATTGAAATTGTTATGAAAATTCAGTTGAGTCATAGTTATGAAGAATTAATGAGTATTAATAACCTGCTATTAGCTTGGCAGGAGTTTTTGAAAGGGAAGAGAAACAAAAAAGATGTCCAAGTATTTCAGTTTAGCTTAATGAATAACATCTTATCACTTCATCGAGAGCTAATCAATAATCAATATCATCATAGTATCTATGAAATCTTTTTTATTAATGATCCTAAGCCCCGCATCATCCACAAAGCTGGCGTTAGAGATAGGTTACTTCACCACGCTATCTACAGAATTCTCTACCCATTCTTTGATAAAACTTTTATAGGAGACTCTTTCTCTTGTAGGAATAGAAAAGGAATACACAAAGCAATCAAGAGATTTAATTACTTTGCCAGAATTGTTTCCAAGAACAACACTAAAACCTGCTGGGTTTTAAAATGCGATGTTAAAAAGTTTTTTGCTAACATAGACCAGAGTATATTAATTAGTATATTAGACAAAAGAATTAAAGATAAAAACATTATTAATTTATTAAAAGAAATAATTATTAGTTTTAATTCTGGGAAAAGGGGAATTGGCCTGCCTTTAGGAAATTTGACTTCTCAGCTTTTTGCTAACGTCTATATGAACGAATTTGACCAGTTTATAAAGCACAACCTCAAAGACAGATATTATATTAGGTACGCCGATGATTTCGTTATCTTTTCGGACGACAAAAATTACCTAGAAAACTTAGTCCCAAAGATTCAATCATTTCTTTATCAAAAACTAAGATTGAATCTTCATCAAGATAAAATATATATTAAAACCTTGTCTTCAGGTGTTGATTTTCTTGGCTGGATTAATTTTTCAAATCACAGGGTTATGAGAACAAAAACAAGGAAAAGAATGTTTAAAAAGTTAAAAAACAACCAAAATGCAAAGTCTTTTATTTCTTATTTAGGTTTATTGAAATATGGAAATACTTATAAAATAAAGAAAACGCTACTTTTAAATAAAGGGTTGATTTTTATCGCAAAATGAGGTATTATGAAACCATAAAAAGCAACTAAACGTATTAAAGATATAAACTATTATGAATGGAGGAGCAAATTTTACAAACAAAGCCCAGGATGCAATACTTTCAGCTCAGTCAATGGCTCAAGAAAAAGGGCAACAGCAGATAGATGCTTTGCACCTGCTTTTTTCTTTGACATCTCAAGAAAACTCAGTAGTAATTACTGTTTTGCAGAAGCTGGGTATAGATGTTGATAGTCTAAAGAAAAAAATAGAAGCTGAAATTAAAAAGATTTCTACTATTTTAACGCCAACTACATTTGGTCAGTTTTATCTTACTCAAGATATGGCTAAAGTATTAGAAAGAGCTAGACAAGAGTCTATAAAAATGCACGATGAATTTATTTCTGTAGAACATTTGTTTTTAGCTTTATTAGATACAAAATCAATGGCTAAGGATTTACTGGATAAGATAAGCTTCTTAGCTCCAATGGATGAGTCTGGAACTAAACCAATGAAATTAGACTATGAAAATGTCTTAAGGATTTTGTCTCAAATAAGAGGAGGTCAAAGAATTACCGATCCAGAGCCAGAAACAAAATATCAAGTTATAGAAAAATATACTAGAAACTTAACTGATTTAGCTGCAGCTGGGAAAATAGACCCTATTGTTGGAAGAGATAATGAGATAAGAAGATTAATGCAGATTATTTCCAGGAGAACAAAAAATAATCCAGTATTAATTGGAGAAGCTGGAGTTGGAAAGACAGCTATTGTTGAGGGATTTGCTCAAAGGGTGGCTAGAGGAAATGTCCCAGAGTTTTTAAAGAATAAAGAAGTTATTTCTTTAGATTTGGGTTCTATTATTGCTGGTACAAAATATAGGGGAGAATTTGAAACAAGAATAAAAGCTCTTTTGAAGGAAATCAGCAGGAATTCTAATAAATATATTATATTTATAGATGAATTGCATACATTAGTTGGAGCTGGAGCTGCAGAAGGAGCAATAGATGCTTCAAACTTATTAAAACCGGCTTTAGCTAGAGGTGAACTAAGAGCTATTGGAGCCACAACATTAAAAGAATATCAAAAGTATATTGAAAAAGATGCTGCCCTAGAAAGAAGATTTCAGCCGATTTTTGTTCAAGAGCCGTCAGTTGAAGATGCCACAGCTATTTTAAGAGGAATCAAGGAAAAATATGAAGTTCATCATGGGGTCAGAATTAAAGATTCAGCTATTAAAGCTGCTGTTGAGTTAAGCAGTAGGTATATTGCAGACAGATTTTTGCCAGATAAAGCGGTTGACTTAATGGATGAAGCAGCCTCTGCTTTAAGGTTAGAAATTGAATCAGAGCCTCAAGAATTAGAGAAACATGAAGAAGAAATTACAAAATTAGAAATTGAAAAACAGGCTCTAAAGAAAGAAAAAGGTTCTGAAAAAAGATTAAAAGTTATTGCCAGGGAGTTAGCTGACATAAAGGAAAAGACAAAAGATCTGTCTGCTAAATGGAAAGCCGAAAAGGAACTTATTAATAAGATAAGAGAAATCAGGGAAAAAATAGATGAACTTTCTTATCAAACTGAACTTGCCCAAAGAGAAGCTGACTTAGAAAAAGTAGCTGAAATAAAATACGGAAAAATACCACAGTTATTAAAAGAACAGAAACAAATAGAACAAAAATTAGTTAAACTTCAAAAGACTCATCATTTCTTAAAAGAAGAAGTTAATGAAGAAGATGTTGCTAAGGTCGTTTCAAGATGGACCGGAATACCTGTAACTAGACTTATTACAGAAGAAGCTAAGAAACTAGAAACAATGGAAGCTACATTAAATAGAAGGGTGATTGGCCAAGAAGAAGCAATATCGGCAATTTCAAGAGCTATCAGAAGGGCTAGGGCTGGAATTTCAGAAGAGCAGAAACCATTGGGGTCTTTCTTGTTCTTAGGGCCAACTGGAGTTGGAAAAACAGAAACAGCCAGAGCTTTGGCCGAATTTTTGTTTGACGATGAAAAAGCGATGATAAGATTGGACATGTCAGAGTATATGGAAAGGCACACTGTTTCAAAAATTATAGGATCTCCTCCAGGTTATGTAGGCTATGAAGAAGCCGGTCAATTAACTGAAAAAGTCAGAAGAAAACCTTATGCTGTTATTCTGCTTGATGAAATAGAGAAAGCTCACCCTGAAGTATTTAATATATTGCTTCAGATTTTTGAAGATGGCAGATTGACTGATTCGAAAGGCAGAATGGTTTCCTTTAAGAACGCAATAATCATAATGACTTCCAATGTTGGATCTGATTATATTAATAAAATATCTTCAATTGGATTCACTAACGCAGAAGATGTAGCCCAAAGAGAATCAATGAAAGATAAAATAGCAGATTCTCTTAAGGATCAGTTCAGGCCAGAATTCTTAAATAGAATAGATGAAATAGTTGTCTTTAATTACTTGAAGAAAGATAATGTGAAAGAAATTGTTGAACTAGAAATGACTAAAGTAGAGAAGAGATTAGCTGCAAAAGAAATTGCTATTAAAGTATCAGAGCAAGCAAAAGATATTTTGCTTAAAGAAGGATTCGATCAGAACTTAGGAGCCAGACCATTAAAGAGAGTAATTCAAAGATTAATTTTAGACCCTCTTTCTATCAAGATAGTAACTGGGGAAATTTTAGAAGGAAACAGAGTTTTAATTGATGCTGAAAAAGGAAAAATTACTTTTGAGACTCCAAAGCTTCTGCCAAAAATGAAGAAACAGGAAAAAGTTGGAGCTGGAAAATAAAAAACAAATAACTAAAAACAGGGGAAGTTATCCCCTGTTTTTAGTTGGTAAAAAGTATTAGAATAAAAAGAATTATTCTGTTTTGAAATTTATCATTAAAACCAATAATTTTTATAGAATCGTATTAAGTTAATAATTGATTATAACAATATTGAAAATAAGATACTAAGGTGGTAGACTTTATAAAAGTTTATTAAGTTTATCAATTATGAAAGAAGATTTTATAAAAATAATCAATGAGACTTATAAGATCATTGATTTTTTTCCCGATGCCGATCCATTAAAAGTAAAAACCAAGGAAAGATTATTAATGGTATTAGAAAATCTAACTTTGATTTCTGGCGCTGAGGGATGGATCTCTTTAAAGAAAGAAAAGGCTATAGCTGAATTTTTGGATAATGTTGAAATTCTAGAAAGTTATCTTAAGCTCTCAAAATATCAAGGATTAATGGATAATATTAATTTTTTGATAATACAGAAGGAGTATAATAAGATCAAAGATGAGATGGGTGTGCCAAAAGGCATCATTAAAGAGAGTTTGAAAATGATTCCTGATGTTTCAGAGGTGAAAGAAGAGTCCTTGGTTAAGAAGTTACCAGAATCAAAAGAAATTGTTAAAAAACTAGAATTAATGCCCGATAAAAACATTTCAGAAAGGCAAAGTAAGATCTTAGAAATTCTTTCAAAAAAAGAAAAAGCTCAAGTTTCAGATATTATAAAAGATATTCCAAAAGTAACTAAAAGAACTATAAGAAGGGATTTAGACGCTCTTCTGAAAAGGGGAAAGATCATAAGAGTTGGAGAATGGAATCAGGTCTTTTATAAATCTGTTTAAATTCTAGCTAATTTAGCTAGGACAACAATTAATCTAATAGGACATTCAGGATTGTCCCAATGAATACTGCATTTGTCCTAAGTGGTATTGATTTTGTCCTAATAATATTGTATACTATAATGGATAATCTTAAGGAACAATTTGGCCAAATCTATGACCAGTATATCGAAAAGATATACAGATTTGTTTACTTAAAGGTAAATTCACAAGAGGTAGCAGAAGATATTACCTCTAAGGTATTCTTGAATGGATGGCAAAGTTATAGTAAAAACCCTTCTGTTCAGAATATGAATGCTTTTTTGTATAGAATAGCAAGGAATTCCGTGATAGACTATTATAGGGAGTCAGATAGGACAAAATTAGTGTCCCTTGAAAGCGTGGCGGAGTTTGCTGATGCTGGGACAAGTGTTCATGATAGGGCAGCCCTATCATCAGATTTAGAAGAAGTTAAATTTGCCATAGGTAAACTTAAAAAAGATCATCAAGACGTTATCATTCTTCATTATTTAGAAGATATGAGTATTCAAGAAATTTCAGAGGTACTAGATAAATCTCTTGTAAGTGTAAGAGTGACTCTTCATAGAGGCTTAAAGGCCCTAAAAGAGCAAATGATACAGGAAGTGTAACAAATCAAGCTATTTTTCGTCTTAGTATTAAGGACCTATGGAAGAAAAACAACTCATATTAAAATTACAGCAATTACAGCAAATCAAGCCAAGAGAGAACTGGGTTGTTTTCAACAAGTCAAAGATATTTGGTATTCCGCAATTAAATGTTTCATTGTATAATAGAATAATTGCTTTGGTCTCAAATATTTCTTTGCAGAAGAGATTTTCATATGCTTTTGCCGCATTTATATTTGTTTTTGTAGGACTTGTTGGCGCTAATATCTTAGTTGAAGAATCAAGTGTTCCAAATCAAACAGCTGCTATTTTCAAACCAGATGTCAGCATTGAATTAATTAAGGCAAAGTCACAAAATTTAGCCGATGCAGTTGAAAAATATAAATTAGAAAATGTTAACGTAGAAGAGGTCAAAGTTGCTGTGAAAAGTCTAGCAGATGAAATAAATAGCAACCCAGGTGTAGCAAAAAAAGTTGCTGTAGAATTAAAAAATTCAGGAACATTAGCATCTTTAGAGGGTGGGGTAGAATTAAAAGAAGTTTCAGGAGATCTTTATAAAACTATTGATAGTCAGGTGATAGAAGATTTAGAAAAAACAACTTTAACACAAGAGCAACAGCAAATGCTTAATGAAGTTAAAGATTTGTATGACCAAGGAAAGTATTTAGAGGCTTTAGAAGAAATACTATTAATTAATAATTAATAGGTTGGGAAGCAGGATATATTAGGCTCCCTTTATTGCTTTTCTTAAAGGCGATAAAGGGAGCGGAATATTTCCGTTCATAATCAATAAAAACCAAAAATCGTTGTCTAGTTAAATATGCATAAAGCATATTTCCGTCGCTCGTTCGGGACAATAAATCATTCGCTTAGAAAAATAAAAATTCATTTTAATTTTTCTTTGCTCATAATTTCTTCTCCCTCGCTTGCTAGGAAATAGTTCTCGGCGAGTTTCATACTAAATGAATTCGTTGTTAATACGTAAAACCGCGAGATCACGAGTAAAGAGCTCGCTAGGAGCGAGCGCCTAAACTAATCTGGGTTTAACTAGATTCACCCAGTCAAATAAGTTTAACTTTTTAAAAAAGTTAAACTTAAAATCCATTAGGATTTTATTTGACCGGGTAAACAATGGTCGACCGATGGTAATTGGTTATATGTCGAATAAACTTAACTAACACACAAAACATAAAAAAAATGAATATCAAACAGACAATTATAAAAGCAACAGTTGTTTTAACAGCAGTTGCTATGATTGCCCCTGTTTCAGTTGGTGCTGTTACTATAGAAGAATTGCAGGCTCAAATTAATGCTTTATTGGCACAATTATCAGCTTTGCAAACATCTTCAACAACTACTACTGGATCAACTCCAGCAGCTTGTGTCGGAGTTTCTTTCACAAGAAACTTGACAGTTGGTTCAACAGGATCTGATGTTAAATGCATGCAGGTTCTTATGAACAGTCACGGATACCCACTTGCAACAACAGGAGCAGGATCACCTGGAAATGAAACATCTTACTTTGGTCCTTTGACCTTGAAAGTTGTTCAAAAACTTCAGGACGCAATGTACGGATACCATGCCAATCAAGTTGGTCCTTCAACAAGAGCAACTTTGACTTCATGGTTAGGATCACCAACACCTACACCAACACCTACACCAACTCCAACAGGAGCAGGATTAGGAGTATTGTTGGCTTCAGATAATCCAGCAGCCGGAACAGTAGTTTCTGGTGCTTCAACAGCTCAAGGAGGAGCTGACTTGGCTCACTTTACTTTCGTAAATGGAGACAATGCATCAGTAAAAATTACAGTCTTAAATTTGAAGAGAATTGGAATATCCAATGACTCTACATTGGCTAATGTCTATTTATATGATGGAGCCAATAGGTTAACTGATGGTGCTTCAGTATCATCTGGAATAATAAACTTCAATGATGCTTCAGGATTGTTTACAGTTCCAGCAGGAAGCTCTAAAACTATAAGAGTTTTAGTTGACTTAGCTACTGGTGCTTCAGGACAAACAATGGGAGTAAGCGTTGACTCAGCTACATCTGTTACAACAAATGCAAGCTCAGTTCATGGAACATTCCCAGTTTCAGGAAACTTGTTTACAGCAGCTTCAGGATCATTGGCAACAGTGAGCTTTGCTACTTCAACAACTCCTTCAACAGCTAGCGTTGATCCACAAAATGACTACACTGTATGGCAAAACGTTACAACTATTAGTACAAGAGCTGTAACATTAAAGAGATTTGCCTTAAGACAGACAGGTTCAGCTTTACAGGCTGATCTTCAAAACTACAGATTATACGTTGACGGCGTACAAGCCGGATCTTCTGTAGCTCAGGCAGATTCAAACGGATATGTAACTTTTGACTTGTCAGCTAGCCCATTAAAGCTAGAAACAGGATCAAGAACAATTAAGGTTTTGACTGATATTATTGGAGGATCTTCAAAGACATTTATATTCTCTTTGAGGCAGACTTCTGATGCAGCCTTTACCGACAGTCAATTCGGAGTAGATGTTATCCCACAAGCTAATAGCACAACATTTACCCAGAGAATTACTGGTACTATGACTATTAACTCTGGAACAGCAACATTTTCTAAGGCAACCAATTCTCCATCAGGAAATATTGTTTTATCAGCACCAAATGCAACATTGGCAAGATACACTGTAACAGCAGCTGGCGAGCCAGTTAAAATAACTGACTTATATGTTGGAATCGTTGATTCAACTACATCTGGTGTAGCAAACTTCAGGAATGGAGCATTGTATGCTAATGGTGTGCAGATAGGAAGCACTACTGATATTACTGAAGGAGACACAACAACAGGAACTCACTTTAGTTTGGGATCCTCGTTAGTTGTTAACCCTGGTTCTCCAGTAACTTTGGAAATCAGATCAGACATTCATGAGGCTTCAGGAACAGCCATAGCAGCTAGTGACTCAATCTATGCTACTATTATTGCAGGATCATCAAACGCTGAAGGTAAAGTTTCAAAGACAACTATCAGCACTCCTGCAGCAAATGTTAATGGAAACACATTGACTGTAAAAGCCGGAGCTTTGACATTGTCAAAGTACACAGCTTATACAAATCAGTCAGTTGTACCTCCTTTGACAAAGCAGAAATTAGCTCACTTTACTTTGACAGCTGATACAACAGAAGCAGTTAATGTTACTAGCATTGAAGCTAACTTAAATAATGTTGTTAGCTCATACGCTACTAACTTGTACGTTCAATTCGGAAACGACACTACAACTGTTAAGCCAACATTGTCAACAGCTTCAAATTCATGGTCTGTAAACTACACATTGGCAGCCGGACAAACAAAGGATTTGATTGTCTACGCCGATATTAGCTCTACAGCAACAGGAACTGGAATTGTTAGCTCGTATGTTTCAGGAACAACAACTAGCTCAGCTACAGCAGTTACAGCTGGTACAACAGGAGCTTATACCACTGGTACAACAGGAGTACAAGGACAGAGTATTGCCTTTACAACAGGATCATTTACTCCAGCAGTTGATGGTACAACTCCAAATGCAACAGTCGTAGCTGGTGGACAGCAGGTTGTCGCAGGAAGGTTCAAATATACTGCAGTGTATGATGCATACACAATTCAAGAATTGAGATTTACGGTAAATGCTAACTCAAATGCCGCAAATAACTCATCTGTTATTGGTTCAGCTGTATTGATGGGTGGTTCAGAACCTCTAGCAACAGTTTCTTATGACAGTACAAACAGCTACATTAACTTCACTGGATTAAATGTAGTCGTAGCTCAAAACACTAACAAGGTTTTGACCTTGGCGTTCAACTTGACATCTACTCTTTCTTCTTCAACCAATAATTCACAGGTTGATGTAACACCTACACAGTCTTATATAAAGTATATAAGCAGTACAGGAACAGTTTCAACAAGTTCTACGACCTATGCAACTAGCAAGGAAGTATATGCATTTAAGTCAATACCTACAATTACAGAAGTTAATGTATCTAATGATGCTATTCAGAATCTTGCTGCTAAGAATATATACAGCATAAAAGTTGCAGCAGATGCTTCTGGTTCTATAGCAATAAAGCAGTTGAAATTCGCTTTGACTTGGGATGATACAGCAAGTGATCAAGCTCTTTACTTGTATGCTTTCAAGTTGTTTAAGAATGGTGATGATATTTCAAGTTTGGTAGTTATTTCAGACGAAGATGGTCACAATCTTGAAACTACAACCTCAACTGACGGAGCAGCTGATGCTACTTCTACAACTGCAATAGTAATCTTTGCCACAGAAGATGTTATTGCCGCAGGAGGATCAGCAACTTATATCTTGCAGGCTACCCCTGCAGGCTTCACTCTAGACACAGATGATAAGGACGGATTCGCCATTAAACTTTCATCTGATTCAACTGTGAATACATTGTCAACTACTAACGCCACATCCGCTAAGTACCTTATTGGTGCAACTAGCGCTGCAGGTGTAGTAAAGTTAGACATTGCAGCTGGTGGAAGCGCAGAAGCAGCTAATATTATCTGGTCTGACTTGAGTGATGTTTCAACTCCTCATGCTAGTACCGTAGTTGCAACTGGATCTACTCCAACAAGTTCAGGTGATTGGTCAAATGGATACCTTATTCAAAGTGTATCTTCATTTGCTGGAGAAGCTTTCAGTAGATAATTTAACCATACTGAACCCCTTGCCTCTCTTGTGGATTGGCTGAAGGGAAAAACAAAAAAGCCCGAAAGGGCTTTTTTGTTTTACACGAATTATGATATTATATTCTAATTATTATGAAAAAATTATATATCGTATCGTTAGCTTGTTTACTAGTTGGCGTTGGAATAGGTTATTTTTTGGGTTTCAGTTATGAAAGAAAAGTTTTATTTAATAAGTTAGATGAACTTCATCCGATCAGAGAAAGTAATTCAGCCTATAAATTTATAGACCCTCTTTTAGCCTATGTGATTCCTTCAGCAGATCATAATACAAGGCTATTGTCTATTAAGGATAAGATTGAGAAACTCATTGATTCTGAAAAGAATAATGGATTAATGAAAGCGTCAGTCTTTTTGTCTGATTTAAACAGGGGAAGATGGATAGGTGTAAACGAAAATGAACAGTATAATCCAGCCTCTACTTTGAAGGTTGTGATTATGGTAGTTTATCTCAAAGATGCTGAAAGCAACCCTTCAATATTGAACAAGAATTTAGTTTATACCGAAGAATTGAGTAGTATTTTGAAAAGCAACCAGTTCAATTCTGAATCGGAATTAAAAGTAGAAAAATCATATTCCGTTGATTACTTAATTAACAAAATGATTATTGATTCAGACAATGGAGCAGAATTATTATTGTTAGATAATATCAATAATAATTCTTTAAAATATATTTATAGTGCTTTAAATATAAAAAATCCAGAGGATTTTCCAGATAACTTTTTAATCTCACCTAGAACCTATTCTTTATTTGTGAGGATTATCTACAGTTCCACCTACCTTAGTAAAGATATGTCTGAGAAAGCAATGGAAATTCTATCAAAAACAACATTTAAGGAAGGAATAGTTGCTGGCGTACCAGAGGGCACAGTTGTGGCTCATAAGTTCGGTCAATTTCTCTCTACAACTAATACTGCAGACGGCGTAGAGCTACATGACTGCGGAATAATATATTATCCAGACTATCCTTATTTATTATGTGTTATGACTAAAGGTAATAGTTTAGATGAACTCAAAAATGTTATCAAGGGAATTTCCAAGATAACTTACGAAAACTACTAATTATCTCTAATAAGGAAGAGTCCTTAAGAAATCTTCTATTTCTTTATCTATTTCCGGGTTTATTCCAAGAAGCTTTGAAGCTTGCTTTCTGGCGTTTACATAATCTCCTGATTCTCTGTATAAGAAAGCAAACCTTGCTCTGAAATCTATATTTTGAGGATCTAGTTCTAGTAATCTATTATAAATAGGAAACAACTCTGTTAGATTTTTATTCTGAGTGTAAGCTAATGCTAGTTGGGTTAAGGAAGATATGTTATCGTAATCAAAACCGAATTTTTTTGCGTTTTCTATATTTTTATCACCTTCTTTTTCGTCCTTCATCATTATTTCAGAAAGACCTAAGTACCAGTAACATCCACCTGCCTTTTCATCTATTTTAAGGCAGTCTTCAGATATCTTTTTCATACTCTTAAAATCTGATTCTGCAAAATAAGTTTGAGCTTCGGTAGAATAATTCTCTTGTCTTAAAGGGCTTAATTTCTTAGCTTCATTAATATAGCTTAAGCTTTTTGCTTCTAATTCAGATTGTTTCTTTGAGTCTTGCTCCATTGCTATGAGCGTATTATTGAACTGGGCTAATAACAGCCATGTTCTTGTGTATTTAGGTTGTATCTTTGATTCTTCTTCAAGTGCTTTTATGGCTTTATTGATATAATCTAGTTTTTTGCCGGATGATGAGGCACATATTTTAACGTCTTCTGCATAGTGAAGTCTTATATAAGAATCTAAAAAGCTCTTTGATTCTAATAGCCCATCCATTATTTTCATTCTTTTATCGCAAGATGATTTCTCAGCAATATTGATTTGTCCGTTTATATAAATCGGTTTTAAGGCATATTGCCATAAGAAGAAGATTACGGCTATTAATAAAACAACTATTATTACTTTTCTTTTTCTAAACAAAGAATAATAATTTTTATCATCGTTGGTTGAATTTTCTTCTTGATTGTCTTGTGTGAGATAAAGGGCATATCCTATTAAGAAGAATAGAGTTAAATATGTCGTGACGCTGTCGAATCCAAAGAATAAAGCAATAAAATATCCTATGAAAGCTGATTGCAAAGCATGAGCCTGAATTCTATTATTTGGATTTATTGATTTTGACTTCTGAAGCTTTATAAAGATGTATACAAAAAAGAATAGATACAGAATTAAAAAGGGTATTCCGTATGACACGGATAAATCTAAGAATATATTGTGAGACCTATCCCACCAATCTTGTCCAATTTTTACTAAATAATTCAAGCTTGGGTCGTAGTGTTTATCAAAAGCAATGGCTTGATTCTCTGCACCCCAGCCAAACACCGGCTTTTCTAAAACGGCTCCGTAAAATGTTTTCCAGGCAGAAAAACGGGTTTGCCCTAGAGCTTCAAAGATGCTGTTGAAAGATACTCTATCTGCTAAATAGGACAATCTTTCATTGTTTTCTATGAAGCTTGGTAATTTTGGAGTAAAGCTTATATAAGCAATTCCTAAAGTAGCGATAATTAACAAAGAAGAAGCCGCGATTTTTGTTTTTTTAAGTTTTTTAGGGAAAAGAATTACAAAATAAAATCCGGCTATTGCTAATCCAAGATAAGTGGCTCGAGATCCTGATATGAAAACTCCAAATAAGAGCAATAAGAGAGACGTTAGGTAAAAGAATCTTATTTTGGTTTTTTCTTTAATTAAAAATGATATTAAAGGAAAGATTAATAGTAATAGGTAAATTGCAAGAAGAATAGGGTTAGATAGGGTAGAAGGCGGTCTGCCCTCATAAGCAATGAATAAATTCGGCAATAAATCAAAATATTGGACTACTGCAAATAAAACCACGAAATCTCCTATTATAAAAGAAAACATCCATAATTTGTTCCAATCATTACCTTTAATCGTATAAAAGAGAACTATTGATAAAAGTATGCAAAAAAGAAAATTTATCAGCCCTCCCGATCTATGAGGAGAGGTAAAAAGGCTGAAAAGAATGTCCTGGGAAAAAAAAGTTGAAATTATCGCAAGTAAAGCTATAGAGATTATTAGCCAAATAGCCTTTTTATTGCTATTATATTTTTCTTTTATCTGGTTGAAAAACAGCTTGTCAGATATTAATTGCCAGACAAAGAGAAGAGAGATTAATGAAAATACAACTCTAAAAGCCATCGCCTTTCCCCATTCAGGTGGGAAAAACCAGGGAGATTTGGCTAATAATGGCAGGAATAAAATTATAAAAAAACCAGTTAAATATAGTTTATTTGAATTGTTCATAAAATATTGCTAGGGCGTTGTTTTTAACGTTAGTTCATGATATAAATAAAACATTAAAAAATCAAACTAATTATCAATGGATAGTAAGAAGATAGTCATAACATCAGGTTATTTTAATCCAATACATTCTGGTCATTTGAATTTATTCAGGGAAGCCAAAGCCCTCGGTGATTTTTTGGTTGTAATAGTCAATAATGATGAACAAGTTAAAGTAAAAGGATCTACTCCTTTTATGTCAGAAGCTGAAAGAATAGCTATTATTCAAGACTTAAAGCATGTTGATTCTGCATTCTTATCGATTGACAAGTCAGGTTCAATAGCCCAAAGCCTTAGAGCTGTAGCTCAAAAGTACTCGGGAGAATTGTTTTTTGCCAAAGGAGGGGATAGGAATTCAGGCAACATTCCAGAAGAAGAGACTAAAGCTTGTCAGGAATTCAATATAAAAGTGATTAATGGAGTAGGCGGGGGAAAAGTTCAAAGTTCTTCTTGGCTTTTAAATAACATAAAACAATCTTCTTAATGGCATTTAGTAATAAAAAAGTTGGAATATTGGGTTATGGTGAGATTGGCAAAGCCATAGCAAAATTTTATAACAATCCAAAAATAAAAGATTTAGCCAGAAATGATGATCTTTTTGGTGTTGATGTTTTACATGTTTGTATTCCCTGGTCTGAAAATTTTGTTAAGGTAGTCAGTGGTGAAATAAATAATATAAAACCAAAAATTACCATAATCCACTCTACTGTTGTTCCCGGAACAACTAAGAAAATAGGAGGCTCTGTTGTTCATAGCCCCGTAAGAGGAGTTCATCCTTATTTGCATGAAGGCGTAAAAACTTTTATAAAATACATAGGAGCTGACAATAAAAAAGCTGCTCAACTAGCAGAAGCTCATTTAAAAAGCCTTGGTATTAAAACAAAAATATTTTACAATTCTAAAACAACTGAATTGGCAAAACTTTTAGATACTACTTACTATGGAGTTATAATCGCCTGGCATGGAGAAATGAAAAAGATTACAGATAAATTTAATGTTGATTTTGAAGAGGCAGTAACCGATTTTAATAAAACTTATAACGAGGGATATAAAAAACTTGGGAAAAATAATGTTATAAGGCCAGTTTTGTATGCGCCCAATAGACCTATTGGCGGTCATTGCGTTGCTCCTAATGCAAGACTCCTTAAAAAATATTCTAATAGCAAAGCTATAAGTTTAATTTTAGATTACTCAAAAAAATCTAAAAAATAATGCTTAGTAAAATAAAAGAATTTCTTTTTAAAAATACTGGAATAAAACAGACTGTTTTTAAAAATACCTTTTGGCTTACATTGGCTGAGTCGATAGCCAGGTTGTCAGGATTGATTTTACTGATTTATATTACCAGGATTTTAGGGGTTAATGAATACGGTAAATTTACCTTTGCTCTTTCTTTTGCCTTAATAATGTCAATATTTTCCGACTTAGGAATTGCTGAAATTTCTACAAGAGAGTTTTCTCGCGACAAAGAAAACGAAAAAAGATTAAACAGTATTTTTACGCTAGAAGTTCTATTATTTATATCAGTTATAGTAATAACATTCATAAGTTCTTTTTTTATTACATCTGATTTTTATATCAGAAAGATAATTTGGATACTGATTGTATATGTCTTAATTGGTAATATATTTGGCATATTCTTTTCATTCTTAAGGGCACGCCAGAAAATGGAGTATGAAGCAATTGTAAAAATTTGCCAAGCTTCTCTTAATATTGTTTTGATATTTTTAATATTATTATACTCTCCAATAGCTACTAGTATAAGTTATGGCTACCTTTTCTCGAGTTTCATAGTATTATTATCTTTTTTACTATTTTTTAGTTTACGCTTTAAGCCTGTTGCATTACAGTTTGATAAAAATATTTTCAATATTTTAAAAATATCATGGCCCTTGAGCCTTGGCTTTATGCCGAGCTGGATTTATATATCGTTAAATTCTATCATACTTGGTTATCTTGGTTTAATTACGGAAAATGGATGGTACAGCGCTGCATCTCGAATTGCAATAATTGCACTTATTGTTGCTAATTTAGTCACCAGGAGCTTTTATCCTATACTTAGTAATCTTTTTTTTATATCAAAAGAGAAGACCCAAAAGGCTTGGAATTACCTTTTAGAGTCAATGATATTTTTAATTTTGCCGGTAATGATTGGGGGATTAACATTGGCTCCTAAAATTATTTACTCTTTTTATGGGTCTGGGTTTGAACCATCGATTTCTGCTCTAAAAATTCTTATGTTGGTAGTTGCTATTAGTTTTATTAACTATCCATATACTATTATAATGATTGTTGCAGATCACCAGCGTCAGAATTTTGTGTTCATAGTTATTGGGGCTATAGTTAATATTGTTTTAGATTTTATTTTTATTAAGATGTATGGTTTTTATGGAATTCTTATGTCTACCATTATTGCTTCAGCCCTTGTTTTATTTATGACTATTTTTTATTTAATAAGAATGAAACTGATTTCTTTTTTCAATAAAAGACTTTTAGGAACTTTTTTAGTCTCTATGCTTGCTGGTTTTATTATGTATCTTACTATTTCTCATAGATTAGTTTATAATCTTAATGTTATCTTTACCTGTCTTGTCGGGGCATTAGTTTATTTTGTATTATTCTTTTTACTTTATCGGTTTGTTTTACTAAGGAAACTTGTATGATTCTACTTATGGTAATTTAAGGCATTTAGCAACATAATTAATGTTATTAATAAATAGAGATATATGAATAAAATTAAAATTTGTATTATAGGTACAGGGTATGTGGGATTGGTGACGGGCGTTTGTTTGGCTGAAATAGGTCATAGTGTTATTTGTATAGATAACAACAAAGAAAAAATCAATAAATTAAAAAGGGGCGTTAGTCCTATTTTTGAACCCGGATTAAGTGATTTGATTAAAAAAAATATAAAAAAAGGAGGATTGTTATTTTCTGAAGATATTGATTATGGGGTTAAAAACTCAAATGTTATTTTTATCTGTGTTAATACACCTACTCAAAAAAATGGGAAAACTGATTTGAGGTACATTCAGACTGTTGCCAAAGAAGTAGCTAGAGCGATGGATACGTATAAAGTTATAGTTAGTAAATCTACTATGCCGGTAGGAACTAGCCAAAAAATAAAAGAAATAATGAAAAGGCTGCATAATCCAAAAGTTACTTTTGATATTGTTTCTAACCCCGAATTCTTAAGAGAAGGAACGGCAATAAAAGATTTTTTAAAACCTGATAGAATTGTCATGGGAACCGAAACAGAGAAAGCTAAAAAAATAATGGCTAGTATATATAAACCCATAAAAGCTCCAATTATTTTTACTGGCATTGAAGCGTCTGAAATAATAAAGCATGCCTGTAATTCGTTTTTAGCAACTAAAATTTCTTTCATTAATGCGGTTGCTAATATCTGCGAAAAAAATGGAGGCGAAATTGAAGAAGTGGCAATGGCTATGGGTTTAGATGAAAGGATAGGAAAGAGCTTTTTAAGAGCTGGTATTGGTTTTGGGGGGAGTTGTTTTCCAAAAGATGTAGCAGCTTTTACTCGTGTTGCAAAAGATTCCGGATATGATTTTAAATTGCTAAAAGAGGTTCAGAAAATTAATTGGAGGCAACGAGAGCAGTTTGTAAAAAAAGTGGAATCTGTCATACCTAACCTAAAGGGTAAAAAAATAGGAGTCTTGGGCTTGTCTTTTAAGCCTGATACTGACGATATGAGAGAAGCTCCTTCAATTGATATAATAAAATATCTTTTGGCGAAAGGGGCAACTATTAAGGCTTATGATCCTGTAGCCATGGAGAAAGCAGAGCATATTTTTCATAACTCAATTTCTTACAGTAACAATATGTATGAAGTTATGAAAGATTCAGATGCTTTGTTAATTTTGACTGAATGGTCGCAATTCCTGAAAATAGACTTTCAAAAAGCAAAAAAATTATTAAAAAGCCCAATCATAGTAGACGGCAGAAATATGTTTAATCCAGAAAAAATGGGAAAGATGGGATTTGTGTATTATTCTGTAGGTAGAAAAACGAGCTAGACAAAATTCCAAAAATATTAATTGGCTAGCTTTTTTAATAAACTAATTGCCTCTAGGGCTCACCAGCATGAAATTTAAAAGATATGTTCATTACGTTAAAAATTTTTTGTTGAGAATAGGTGGCAATATCAGAGTTGCTATCGAGATTTTTTTTACTAATATATTCAGAAAAAACAGCATTGATCAGGCCTATAAGAAATCGCTGATTTGGATTAAAAATAATACCTTACCTAATCAAGGTATCATAACTAATTCTTTTTATAATAAAACTTGCCACATTGAAGTAACAGGATACTTAATTCCTACTCTTATGGAAGCTGGAGAAATTGATCTTGCCAAGCAGTATGCTAGCTTCCTTGCTCAGGTCCAACAGCCTAATGGATCTTTTACTGCTCGAGATGGTAAAGAGTACGTTTTTGATTCCTCACAAGCCTTAAGGGGCCTTCTATCAGCTTCTAAGAAGTGGCCAAACTTTAAGCCATTTGCCGTTAAAACATCAGATTACATGTTATCTTTAATCCAAGAAAATGGCCGCGTTCCATCAATGTATGAAGGGATAACAGAAAATATACATGTTTTTATGTTACCGGTTTTAGTTGAAGCTGCTCAGGTTTTGGGCGAACAAAAATATTTTGATGCAGCAAAAAAATCTCTTAGGTATTATAAAAATCAACCTTTCATTTTAAATAAAGATTTATTGACCCATGATTTAGCTTATATTATAGATGGCTTTATTGATATGGGAGAAATTGAATTTATTCTCCCTATCGTAAAAGAAGTTTTTTCTCGTCAATTATATAGCGGTAAAATATCAGCTCGTCCAAAAGTCAATTGGGTGTGTAGTACTGGAGTCGCTCAATTTGCTATTATTGGTTATAAACTTAATATGAAAGAAAATGCTGATAAGGCCTTGGAGTATTTATCTAAGAAACAAAATGCTTTGGGGGGATTTTATGGTAGCTATGGGATTTTAGGGGATTATTTTAACGATGTAGAAATTGGATGGACAAACAAGTTTTTCATGGATGCGGTCCACTTAAAAAGATCTTTGGAAAAAAATAAATAAAAAACGACCATTTTAATGGTCGTTTTTTATTTATTTAATAAAATTCATTTTTATACCAGTCTAAGGTTCTTAAGATACCTTTCTTAAGTGAAGTAGTTGGCTTAAATCCCAATTCTTTCTTTGCCTTGGTAATATCTGGGCATCTTCGATTTGGTTCGTCGGCTGGATATGTTTTAGGATAAGGTATTTTTTTAACATTTATTTTCTTTGGAAAAACCTCTGAAATTACTTTGGCTAAGTTAACCAGACTTATTTCATCTTCATCATTACCGATATTATATACATGGCCATCTTTTCCTTTTAGCATCACAAGAAAAAATCCTGCTATTGCATCTGAAATATAACTATAGGTTCTAGTTTGAGTTCCATTTCCATGAATTGGCAAAGATTCTCCGCTTAATGCAGCGTTGAGAAACTTTGGCAGAACTCTATCGTCATTAACTTTCATTCCGGGCCCGTATACATTAAAAGGCCTGATAATTTTTACAGGAAGCTTGAAGAGATTATAGTATGTCATGCATAATGTCTCCCCCAGTCTTTTTGACTCGTCGTAGCACGATCTTGGGCCTATGGAAGAAACGTTACCCTTATACGTTTCAGGGGTTGGAATATTGCCTTTTGTAGGATCTCCATAAATTTCGCTTGAGCTGAAAAAAACAATGCTTTTAGATTTTTTTCTTTTAGCTAAATCAAGCATATTTTGAGTTCCTAAGGTGTTTACCTCAATAGTTTCTAAGGGAAATTTCATATAATAAACAGGAGAGGCAATTCCAGCAGCATGTATGATGTAGTCAACAGGACCCTTTATGTCTATCTTTTTGCAAACATCCTTTTTGATAAAAGTAAAATTTTTCTTATCATAATCGTTAATCAAGCCCTTTTTGCTTCCAGTAATATAGTTATCAGCTACTATTATTTTACAAGGTTTTTTGAAAACGCTTCTATTGAGTTCGTTTAAGGTTGCAGTAAAATAATTTCCAAGAAATCCAGAGCCCCCCGTTATAAGTATCGTTTTGCCTTCAAGGGCTTTTGCCTGGCTTTTTATGGTAGCGATAATTGCATTTACGTCTTCTTTTACAATATTATTTATCATAAGTATGATATTAGACTTTTTATAGTAATAAATGTATCATAATTATTAATAAGTATCAAATTTATTAGACCTACTGATTAAAGTTTTTCGTGACGAAGTTTCCAGATGTTGAAGCGAAAATTTGAAAAATTGAGGAGGTTGGCCATGAGGCCAGCCGACGACCTGCCTGTCGCAGGCAGGGATTTTACTAATTTGTAGCCAGAATTGATAAAAAAGACCTGAAAAGCAACTTTGGCGGGGCATTTCGTAATTCAAGGTGCAATAAATCTTTTATTAGTAGGTCTTAAGTGTAAAAAGCATCATAAACTCGAATGAAGTATATAAAATTTGTTTTATGGAAAGCCAAAAATCAAATTAAAAAAATACCAAGGGTCATTCCTTTTATTCTTTTATACAGCAGGTTTCTAATGAGGGGAGGGGCAAAATACCTGCCTATTTTTTCTTTTACTAATTATCAGGAAAGGGAAACGTTGTATAATCTAGCTAAGAGTCTTAAAGGTGGTTCGGTTATTGTAGAAGTTGGTAGCCACTTGGGAGCTACTTCTTGCATGTTGGCGTTAGCCAATAAAAATAATAAAGTGTATTGCGTAGATACCTGGAGGAATGATGGGCAAATGCCAGATCCTACTAAGGACACATTTTTAGAATTTAAAAATAATACCAAAGATTTTTCTAATATTACTGCCTTAAGAGGCACTTCAGAGGAAGTGGTTAAGAATTTTAATGAAAAAATAGATTTACTGTTCATTGATGGAGATCATTCTTATGATGGGGTTAAAAGGGATGTTCTTAACTGGATTCCAAAATGCAAAGAAGATGCCATTGTTGCTTTCCATGATGTAGGACCTGTCGGTTCTATAGAATATGGTGTTACAAAAATTATTGATGAATATATAAAACCTATTGAAAAGAACGTAGTTAAAAAGCTTATTAATTTATATGTTATTCAAGTTTCACCTAGTAAGCTTAAAGTATAGAAAAACTCTACCGTCATGAAAAATACAATCTCAATTATTATTCCAACGTATAATCGGTCAAAAACGTTAGCTACTACTATAAGATCTCTTATTAGCCAGTCTTTTAATAAAGAAAATTACGAAATTTTAGTCATTGATAACGATTCTTCTGATGATACTAAAGAAGTGGTAGAGAAAATAGTAGAAGAAAATAAAAATGGTCCCGAGATACGATATATTTTTGAGGGCAGGGCAGGGGTTCATTTTGCAAGAAATAGAGGAGCTAAAGAGGCTAAAAACGAAATACTCTATTTTACCGACGACGATATGGAAGCTGATAGAAATGTATTAGAAGAGCTGATAAAAGTTTTCCATACTAATGATAAGATTGGTACTGCTACAGGTCTTGTTCTTCCCAAGTTTGATGTAGCGCCTCCAGCCTGGGTTTTAAAACATTGTTTAAACTCAATTTTGAGTGTTAATGTCGAAAAAAAAGATAGTGGTATGATTGTTGCAAAAGAATCTTTTGGAGTGTTTAATTGTCATCAAGCTGTTGATAAGGAAGTTTTCTTTAAGACTTCGGGAGTTCATCCAGAAAACACAAAGGGATTATGGATCGGAGATGGAGATACAGGATTAAATCAAGATATTAAAAATTTAGGTTTTTTGTTTGCTTTTACTCCCAAATCTATCACTTATCACTGTATACCCAAGGAAAGAGCAACTCAAAAATATGTTAACAAGAGAATGTTTAATCAAGGATATTGCGACTCGTTTACTCAATATAGACTGCACAGATCTTTGGTAACAACATTCTTTCAAACCATTGAGCAGATATTAAGAATTCCTTATTTTTTTATAAAAACAATATTTCTTTTTATTATTTTTAATTCAAAATGGCATTTAACCCTTGGTCAAATTTTTTATTCCTATGCTAGGATCAAATATAATAGTATGTTATTTTTCAATCCAAACCTTAGAGTAATGAATACTCAAAAAACTTGGCTGGAAACTTAAAAAAATAAACGTGCAAAAAACTGAAATAGGAGACAGTAATTTACATTCTGCTCAAAACGTAAAAGATAAAGCCATTAAATCCATGAAATGGTCGGTTTTATTTGAGTTGATGCCAAAAATTATTGTTCCTATCACTACGCTCATATTTGTTAAGATACTTTTGCCAGAAGATTTTGGAATTATGACCATAGCTACCATATTTGTTGGCTTAGCAGGAACGTTTCAAGATTTTGGATTAGCAAAAGCATTAGTGAGAGAAATTGAAAATAAGGAAGAGTCAGCAGATGTTGTTTTCTGGAGTAATGTTGTTTTAAGTGCTGTTATCTATTTCTTAATTTTTATTTCAGCTCCCTTAATATCCTTATTTTTTAAAGAGCCAAGATTGACAGATGTATTAAGGGTGCTTTGCTTAGAAATAGTTGTTTCTTCTTTAATTGCCGTTCAATATGCTATTTTGCAAAGAGATTTTAAATTTAAAAAAATATTCTTAAGTGGAATTGGATTTGTTGTTGCTCCTATTTTTATAACGGTTCCCTTAGCTATTTTGCATTTTGGAGTGTGGGCGTTGGTTCTTGGCTCGTTGTCAGGCTATGTAGTGCAAGCTATCATTTTATGGGTTCAAAGTGATTGGCGACCTAAATTTAGATTTAGCATACCCGTTGCTAAAAAAATATTTAATTTTGGAGCTTGGGTCACAGCAGAATCTTTTATCTTATGGTTGTTATCATACGGAGATTCTGGGGCAATAGGATATTTTCTTGATGTTAAGGATGTTGGAATTTATTACATAGGATTAACTTTTATCACCTTAATCTTTGGCACCATGTTTAATCCTATTCTTTCGGTAGCCTATTCATCTTTCTCTAAGTTACAAAATAGCCCTGATGATTTGAGGAATTTCTTTGTACGGTCAAGCCATCTTTTGGCTATTTTATGTATTCCTATGGGTGCCGGTCTTATATTAACCGCCTTTCCAGTGTATACTATTTTTTTTCAAAATAATTGGGCTGGAATTCAGGTGGTAATTGCTTTATTAGCTGCTGTTCAAATGGTAGCTTGGCTTGTAGGAATTAGTCCTACGTTATATAGGGCAATCGGAAGGCCGGATATTAATTTTAAAATAGGAGTAGCTTCATTATTTTTCTATATTCCAGCATATATCTATTTTGCCCAATTTGGACTTTTTATTTTTTGCGTAGGCAGATTATTAGTTGCCATAGGCACCGATATTATACATTTAGTTGTTATGAATAGGGTATTGAAGATACATCCAAGATATCTTTTTGATATTACAAAAATTCCTTTACTGGCGGTAATTCCAATGTCTATCTTAGTCTATTTTGCCGTAAATTTTTCAGGTTCATTTTTGGGTTGGCTGGGAGCCTTAAAGTTACTAGGAATCATCGTTTTGGGAGCAGGTGTCTATGCTGGAGCTTTGTATCTCATAAGCAAAGAATATTTTAAGCAATCTTTCTCTCTTTTCCTTAAAATCATAAGATAAAATAGTTATTTTTCCTCATAAAGTACACCTAGAGCTTTTTACGATTCTCTGAAGATTAAAATGTAAGTTATCTCCTTCTCGCTCAACGCGAAGGATTCTAAAGTATTTTAATCTCACTCTCCGTCAGATTTTAAAGTACTTCAACGTCTTCGAACAGAGTTTTCTTCTTCTTTCGCAGAGTTCTTCTAAAATAATAGTCCCCTAAATTTACAAGCTTGTAAATTTAGGGGACTTTGTTATAATCACATATAAAGAAATCATTAATCTGAAATAAAGCAAGTATTAATCTTAAATTATGAAAATATGAAAACTTCTATCACGGATCAATTTTTATGGGATATTTATAATTTGATAGAAAAAGGAGAAAATGTTGTTTATTTTATTTCTCAAGGGAGAAAAGCCTTTTATAATTATTCAGGACTAAAAAATCCTATTTTTGAGAAATATAGAAAAACAATTAACAAAAGAAAATTTAGTAAGCTTGTCTATTATCTTAAAAAGAATAACTATATAAAAGTTAAAAATTTAAAAGGCAATAAAACGATTAGTCTTACAAAAAAGGGGGAAAATAAGGTATTTAAAGCAAGATTTAAAGTAAACTCTCAATATCAAAAAAGAAAAGATAATAAGTGGATTATGGTTATTTTTGATATTCCTCAAAAACAATGGAAGGCACGTAATTTGTTAAAAAGCATCTTACATAATTTAAAATACAGAAAATTCCAACAAAGTGTATGGGTTACGCCGTATGATGTATTTGAAAAAACCGAACAACTTCTACAATATTATTCATTAGAAAAATACGTAAGGATATTCTTAATAGAAGAATTATAAAGTAAATTTTACTTTGTCCCCTAAAACTACAAGCTTGTAGTTTTAGGGGACAAGTGTTTTGATTTAAAATGATTTCAAATGTTTTGATGTGAAGGGGGGGTTCACTTTGATGCATTAAGGGCTTTTGATTTAGCCAGTAAAGAGTAGAAGTGTTTCTGGACTTAAGGTAAAATTTATTGTATAAATAGATTATTATAAAATCTGAAAATGGATAAAAAGATTAAAATTTTAGCTACTGTAGGCCCTGCTTCTATAGAAAAGTCTACGTTAGAAAGAATGGATTCTGCTGGCGTTGATATTTTCAGGATTAATTTATCTCACACGAAAGCTGAGGATTTTTTGGCTGTCTACAAGAAAATAAAATCTGGCACTGATAAAATAATCTGCGTTGATTCTGAAGGTGCTCAAATAAGGACGGGAACGTTTAAGAAGGGACGCGTCGTTTTAAAGAAACATAGCATCATTTCTTTGGTTGCTTCAAATAAGGTTGGAGACCAAAATCATATTCCGTTGTATCCTGTAGAGCCAGAAAAAATATTAAATGAAGGAGATATTCTAAGTTTGGATTTTAATAGGGTAATCGTAAAAGTTTCTGAAGTAAAAGGAAAAATGGTCAAAGCTATTGTTTTAGAGGGAGGTCAGGTTGGCTCTAATAAGGGAGTGAATGTAAATCGTCAAATAAATTTACCCTCATTTACAGCTAAAGATCTTAAAATTTTTAAAATGGCTGCTAAGCAGAAAGTTGGCCACGTAGCCTTGTCATTTGCTCAGAGCAAAGAAGACGTAGAAAAATTAAGAAAATTATTTCCCTATAAGGTTTTTGTTATTAGTAAAATAGAATGTAAGGCTGGAATGCAAAATCTAAAAGGAATTGCCCTTGCTTCAGATGCTTTGCTTATTGATAGGGGAGATCTTTCACGAGATATTCCTTTGCAAAAAATAGGGTTGGCTCAAAAGCATATTTTAGAAGTTGCCAAAGAAATGAAAAAACCGGTGTATGTTGCAACTAATTTACTTGAGACTATGATGGTCAATTTCCAGCCAACCAGAGCTGAAATAAACGATATTACTAATACCTTGCTTTCAGGGGCACAGGGCCTCGTTTTAGCTGCTGAGACAGCTATTGGAAAGTATCCGGTAGAAAGTGTGAAAGTTATTCAGGGAATTATTAAAGAAGTAGCTCATTATCAAGAGGATAAAAATTATTTAGATTCTATTTATGAACACGATTTAATTGAGCCTCATGGAGGAAAATTAGTACAAAATTTTATCCACAAAAAAGATATTAAGAACTTTGCAAAATTGCCTAAGCTAAAGCTTTCAGATAATTTATTGCTTGATGTTGTTCAAATCTCAGAAGGGCTTTATTCTCCGCTTGAAGGCTTTATGGATTACAAACAATTAGTTTCTGTATTAGATAACTATAAATTAACCAACAACGTTGTTTGGACATTACCAATACTTTTACAACTTCCAAAAGAAAAAATTTACCCAGTTAAATCCGCCAAAGGCGGTGCAAAGCAATTTAACCGGGTGAATTTCAAAACAGGTCAAAAGATTTTACTGCAAGGAGAGCAGGGCAGTGATGCTTACGGTCTTATGGAAGTTTCTGAAATTAAAAAAATTGATTCTGAAAAAATAGCTCAAAAATGGTTTGGCACCATTGATCAGACTCACCCTGGCGTAAAAAGATTTTTTGATTCTGGGGACTATATTATCGGCGGAAAAGTTTGGCTTATTAAAAAGCCTCAGTTTTTCACTGAAAATCAAACACTTAGCCCTTTTCAGACTAGAGAGATTTTTAGGAATTTTGGCTGGAAAAAGATTGTTGGTTTTCATACAAGGAACGTCATTCATCGAGGACACGAACATATTCAAAAAGAAGCATTGAGGAGAATAGGAGCAGATGCTTTGTTTGTTAGTCCTGTTATAGGTCCTAAAAAGAAAAATGATTTTAAGGCTAAGCCCATTATGGCAGCTTATGAATTAATGATTCAGTCAGAAAGTTATTCTCCTTACTCAGCTATTATTGGGCCATTTGCTACCTATTCAAGATATTCAGGGCCAAGAGAGGCTGTATTTACGGCACTTTGCAGAAAAAACTTTGGCTGCAGTCATTTTATTATTGGAAGAGATCATACTGGTGTTGGAAACTTTTATCATCCTAACGCTTCTCAGGAAATCTTTGCTAAAGTGGGAAACATCGGTATTGAACTCTTAATGTTTAATGAAGCTTATTGGTGTAAACAATGCGGTGGAGCTACTACTTTTTGTAATCACAAAGAATCAGATAGAATTAAAATAAGCGGAACTAAAGCTAGAATTTGTTTGCTAGAAGGAAAAAAAATACCAGATTATCTTATGAGAAAAGAAATTTCAGATATGCTACTTTTAATGTATAATAATTCAAAGGAAAAAATCTTTGAAGATTAATTTTAATGATTATTTGGTTTACCGGACTATCCGGTTCAGGAAAATCTACTCTTTCTGGTTATCTAAAAACGGCTTTAGAAAAAGACGGTTTTTCGGTATTGCGGGTTGATGGCGACTTGTTTCGGCAAAAGAACAAGGCAGATTTTACCAGAAAAGGCATTATAGAAAACAATCTAAGGATAATCTCTCATTGCAATGAAATAAAGAAAGATTATGATTTTCTGATTGTTGGTGTCATATCTCCCTATCAAGAAACGAGAGATGTTGCCAGAAAATTATTTGGCAAAGAATACGTTGAAATATTTTTAAATTGTCCCTTAGAAGTTTTGGTAAAAAACGATACCAAAGGTTTATACGCTAAAGCAAAAAAGGGGGAAATTAAAAATATGATAGGATTTTCTGATGGTTCACCATATGAAACGCCAAAAAGTCCTGACTTAGAAATAAGAACTGATAAAACAGAAATAGGCCAATCAATTGAGCTTATTCTAGAGCATCTTAAAAAGCATGGAGCAAAAATCTAACATTGTATTAATTTCTGATTTTGGCAGGTCTGGGCAAGGATGGCTAAGCTATATGCTTTGCTATATTTTAAATGCACAATTTGTAGAGCCTTATAATTTTTTGAATGGAAAAACATATTCTGCCTCAAAAGATGTTATAAGTTTAACTTCTGGTAATTTGCCTGGTAGAGAAAAAACTAAATATAATTTAGTTGTAAAAACGCATAACTATCCATCGGCTGAATTTAATTTAACTGATAAAGTAATTTTTTTGGTACGAGATCCAAGAGATGTTGCCGTTTCAATGCACAATTTACATTTGATTCAGGAAAAAAGTGTAAGTTGGAATCACCCAAGAGCAAAATTATTTTTAACTTATTACAAGATATTTCCAATTGGAGATTATTTGAGGACTATCAAAGACTGGGCGAAACATTATAAAATTTGGAAAAATGTTATTGCCTGTCAAGTAAGATATGAAGATTTGCTTAATGATCCAAAGAAAACATTAGTAGGAATTTTAAATTATTTAGAAGTTCAAGCTAATGAAAAAATAATCCAAGAAGCTATAAATGAATTTTCTTTTGAAAAAATAACTGGCAGGAAAAGGGGAGAAGAGGATAAGAAGAACCCAGAATTTAGGAAGGGAATATCCGGAGACCATAAAAACAAGTTTTCAAAGTTTGATATGGCAGTAATAAATAGCCTGTTTAAGAGTGTTATTAAAAAATCAGGATATGAAATTAACCGTTAAGCATTATTATTCTTTTGGTAAAAGAGCGAAAGAAGTAGGCGATAATCTTATTTCGGAAAATTCTTGGGATGTTGTTAGAATTGATGATGAAAACCTAAATACGCCATTCTCTATTCCTCCAAAAAGGGAAGATTGGATTAAAAAGTGCATAAGCAACGAACGTATGCTCAAAAGAGCAGAAGATATAAATAAGTTTATAAAAAGGAAAAATTTCAAAAAAATAATTTCGTTCGGAGCAGGTGCTTGTTTTATGGAATATAATTTAAAGCATCAGAATTCAGACATCGTTTTAGAATGTTCAGATTTTAATCCAAAGGGTGTTTTAAGATTGAAAGAAATTTTTACAGAAGCTACAATAAGTATGTTTGATATGTTACACGGAGAATGGAAAAATGAAAAAGGAGTATTGTATCTTTTTCATCGGATTGACACTGATTTTAGCGATGCAGAATGGAAATATATTTTTAAGAAAATGTATGAAGCAGGAATTGATAATATCTTATTTGTTCCCTGTAATATAGACACCTATAGGTCACTATTTAAAATACAACTAAGTAAGTGGTATCAAATTATAATAAAAAAGAATAAATTGAGCTTTGCAGGATATTTAAGAACGAAAGATGCTTTCAGATCATTGTTCTTGAATTTTTATAATCTTTCAGAAGAATTAAATATAAATGATTTAACAGGATTTTTTCTAACTATAAAAAAATAATGGAATTAAATAAAAAAAATATAGGCATTATTTTTCCAGTTTCAAGAAAAATGGGAATATTCCAGCTTGCGCTTAGTACTGCCGAAGGACTAATTAATTATTGCAATGATTTTAATTATACAATCTTATACTTTGGCGAAGAATCACCAGAGACGTATATTAAAATAAAAAATTCTCAAAATGTTACCTTTATTGCCCTCGATGCTAGTAAAAATAACTTATGGGGAAAAATAAAAACGATTATTAACCTTCTTATAGGAAAACCTATTTTTATCATTAATAAAAAAAATAAGGAAATTTTAAGAAAATATAATATAGACCTTTTAATACCTCCATCACCGCTCTTATTGGCTTTTGACAATAATATACCCTACATAGTTCCTATTCCCGATGTCATGTACAAGTATTATCCTGGGTTTCCTGAATACTCATTTAAAGACAATATTATTTCTGATATCGTGTTTAGATATTCTGCAAAGTATGCAAGGCTATGTATAACAGATTCGGCATCAGGAAAGAATGACGTCATGAAATTTTTTCATCAGCCAGAAGATAAAATTAGAGCAATACCCTATATTCCACCAGGATATGTTTTTGAAAACAAGGATATGACTAGAAATCAGGCAAATGACATTCTTTTAAAATATACATTACCAGATAAATTTATTTTTTATCCTGCTCAGTTTTGGTTTCATAAAAACCATTTACGATTAGTTAAATCCATTGCAATTATAAAACAAAGATATCAAGAAGAGGTTAATTTGGTGCTAGTGGGAGACCCTAATGCCAATAAAGAGAATTATGAAAAAGTTATGGATTTAGCAAGGTCATCAGGTATTGAAAATCAGATTTTTTCATTAGGATATGTAACTGACGAAGAGATTGTGGCATTATATAAAAAGTCTATAGCGCTTGTATTTGCTAGCGTAGGAGGGCCTACCAATATACCGATCGTAGAAGCTATGCTTTTAGGAACACCAGTTGTGTGTCCAAATTTATTTGCCATGCCAGATCAGGTTCAAGATGCGGGCGTATTATTTGATCCGTTTAATCCAGAAGATATGGCTGAAAAAATAAAAGAAGTATGGGAAAATGAAAATCTAAGAAAACAAATGATTGAAAAAGGATATAGAAGGGCAAAATATTTTACCCATGAAAATTATGCTAAAATGTGGATTGAGGCAGTTAGGAGATCATTAAATAAAATTTAAGTATGAAAGGAACTGAAACGATAAAAGATAAGAAGGGAAAAATAATAGCCATTATTATTTACGGAGAGTTTAAAGCAAAAGGGACTAATTTTTTTACTCCCGGGGATTTTTCGCAGCAACTTGCTTTTATTGAAAGAAAGAAGGGTGATGTAATTAAGGCTCATTCTCATAAAAAAATTAAAATGCATGTAAGGTTAACTCAAGAAACTCTCTTTATTAAAAAAGGTAAAATTAAAGTTGATCTATATGATGATAAAAGAAAACACTTGGTTTCTAAAACCCTAAAAGCAGGAGATACTATTTTGTTGGCATCTGGAGGACATGGATTCAAGGCTTTAGAAAATCTTGAAATGATTGAAGTAAAACAGGGTCCTTACTTAAGCGATTCTTATAAAGTTATTTTTAAATAAGTCTAATATATGATTCCAGTAAATGAGCCACTTTTTATAAGCGACGAAAAAAAATATTTAGAGAAATGTATTGATGAAGGCTGGGTTTCCTCAGACGGGTCTTTTGTTAAAGAATTTGAAGAAGGTTTTTCAAAATATGTTGGCAGAAAATATGGCGTAGCTGTTTCCTCTGGAACCGCTGCTTTAGAAGTTGCAGTTGGAGCTTTGGGTATTAAAGAGGGAGATGAAGTTATAATGCCCTCTTTCACTATAATTTCTTGTGTTTTAGCTGTAGTGAACTATGGAGCCGTTCCTGTTTTTATTGATTCAGATCCAGAAACTTTTACCATAGATGTCACAAAAATAGAAGAAAGAATAACAGAAAAAACTAAAGCCATTATGGCGGTTCATATCTACGGTCATCCTTGTGACATGGATCCCATCTTAGAAATTGCCAAAAAACATAATCTTTTAGTTATTGAAGATGCCGCCGAAGCTCATGGTGCAGAATACCTGCCTGACGGCAGGCAAGGTAAGGGAAATCCGCCTTCGCTTGAGGCTATGGCGAGACAAAGAAAATGTGGAAGTTTTGGTGATATTTCTATTTTTAGTTTTTACGCTAATAAAATAATTACTACGGGAGAGGGAGGTATGGTTTTAACAGACAATGAAGAATATGCAGAAAGGGCTAGGTCTTTAAGAAACTTAGCATTTGGCAAGGGTGAAAAAAGATATCATCATGAAGAGCTTGCCAGAAATTACAGAATGACTAATTTGCAGGCAGCATTAGGAGTTGCACAATTAAATAACATTGATAAGTTAGTTAATATTAAAATCAACAACGCCAAAAAATATACAGAATTATTGAAAGATGTTAAAGGTTTAACATTACCAATTGAAAAAGAATGGGCCAAAAATGTTTACTGGATGTATGGAGTTGTATTAGACCCGCCTTCGCATGAAGCTTCGGCGAGGCAAGGTGAATCTTTGGGTATGACCGCAGAAGATTTTGCTAAAAAATTATTAGAGGCTGGAGTTCAAACAAGGCCATTTTTTTATCCAATGCATTTGCAACCTGTGTTTGAGAAATATAACAAAGGAAATTTTCCTGTATCAGAAAAATTAGCTAGATATGGACTCTATTTACCAAGTGGCATGGCGCTAAAAGAATCTCAAATCAAAGAAGTAGTAGAAGCTATAAAGAAAATTTTACATTAAAAAAACCCGATCGATGCTTTCGCATCAAACGGGTCTGTGAATCAAACGGCCGTAGGCCGTTTTATTCTGGAAAACGCTCAGCAATTTTATCATTGATGAGAGTGTTAACCGATATCCCAATAATACCTTTGGATCCTAGAATGCTACGAAGCATGCAGTCGATTGCGTTACAAACTTCGCGTTCGACAGTCCAATAGGGTCGACCAAGTTGTTTTTCAATTTCATCATTGGGGTGAGGATTTCTTACTGAAACTTCATCTATACGTAAATCGAAATGAACAATCTCTTCTCCCATAGTCATGTCGTCCACGAGAAATTGTATCATCTCGAGGAGTGTGGCATTACCCTGTTGGAAACGAACCAGAAATAGTGGTGTGGTAGCCGCCATAAGTCCTGGATTAACTTCAGCCAAGGCGAAAGCTTGTTGTGCGCAAAAAATTTCTGCCGTCGTAAAGTCGCTAGGTCTCTTCTGAAGTCGTTTGTCCCAATCATGGCAAGTTGCCGCTTTTGCGAGTTGTCGTGTTATCGTTGGGTCAAATCCCATCGAATACATTAAGTATTCAATTGCCACTGGTTGTATAATGCAGTGGTTAGCCGCATTTTCCCAATCGCCAACCAGTTTGCCGGCAACGAGGCAGGCATACTGATCTGGGTAAGTCTCTTGAACATATCGACGAATAGAATCCTTCACGGCGAGTCTCCTTCTGGGTTTTGGTTCAAGACACTAGCACTATGCTAATATCAGGACTATGAACATATTATCATAAATGTTTGATTTGTAAAGATGAAACATGCAAGCATATTTTATTCATTTGTTCGGTATCAAAAACTATAAACTACGCTTTGTAATTTTTAATCCCTCTCTCCTTCAAAAATAAAAAACCCGTTCGATGCTTTTGCATGAACGGGTTTGTGATTTTCTATTTTTAAGCGGTAAGCAATCCGCTTTTTTTTAATTGAGATCTTAAGGTGCTTTCATACCAAACAATTTCTGCTGCTCTTTCTATCGCCTGCTTCATGCCAAATTTTGTCCTGCAGCAGAATTTGGGCTTTTTCGGATCAGCCCATTCTAAACAGTAATGGACATTACGAAGACAGGACTTAGGATTCATGTAATCTGCCTTAGGATCTGATAGAAATAGTTCATAATCAACAGCTGGAATTTCGGGGCGGAATTGTCCTGAACGGATAATAATATCCAGTTCAAGGTTAACTACCCGATCTGCATCCTTTAGGGCAATTGTTACTTTAGAATCTGCATCATCATTTGGCTTATTATGATCAAGGACGGCTCGGAGAATTGTGATTTCATCTTGAGTTGAAATGGTGAGGACATGGCAAAGCCAAGATCTTACCAGTCCTTCTGTGGCGTTGTCTGGTGTATTGTCTCTGCCATAGATTTTTTCTTTAAGTCGGTCGGCGTTATGACAATAGGCAGCTATCTCTGCCAGCCCCGCAATGTGTTCATCGTTCCATTCATCCAAAGCAATTCGCCTGGCCCATATCGCTACACGCTGAACATGATAAATGTCATGTCCATCGTGGATACCTTCATGAGCTTTGGAAATTTCTTCATAAAAACTCGGAAAATATTCTCGTACTGATTTCATGATAAGTCTCCTTCTGGGTTTTGGTTCGAGGTAGCAGAATTACCACCAAGGCTAAATAGATATTATCATAAAAGTTAAAATTGTCAATTTACAATAAAAAAGCCCTAGGATTTTAATCCTAGGGCTGAGTGCATTTTCAGCACCATGTCACTTATAGTGACTTCAGATCTTCGGCCGGAACAAGGATATCGCCGATAACCCAGTCCGATATTACGGACATGAATTTGGCGACTTCTTGATGTCGGGGATGGAGTCGGTATCGTTGAAGGGCATCATTATCTGTGAAAACGCCCAGCTGAACCAGCGTCCATCCTTTACGTTGGTCAACGTTCCAATCCACCTGCCAGGCCAGAATTCCGGCCTCTTTGCCGCCGCACTCCTCGTGCAGTGTTTGATAGATTCGATGAGCTTTCTGCTTTTGTTCCTCCGTAGTATTGTTGTAGAATTTGAACAGCACCGAATGAACAAGACAATTCATCACGTTTCTCCCTCTCTTGAGTTTTATTTCAAGATGTTGCAGCACATTACTGTATATTATCACCAATTAGCTTCTATCATATAAATATTTAAATGTCAATTTAATAGTCTTGTAAATAATATGAAAATAGGGTAATATAATTTTATTAAATATTCATATATATTGAGCTATGTCTATTTTAAAAAACGTTAAAAAGAAGCTTAGAGGATTGGCCAAAAGACTTAGGTTAATGGATGATTTTGATTGGGCAAATTACTACGAAGAAGAATACTCAAAACAGATTTATGATTTAGAAAAAGAGTATACGCTTTCTTTGCCAGAGGGCAATCATACTATTGTTAATGGAAAAGTTGTGCTAGATGGAAACATTCTTCCTCTTCATCAAAATCACCAGGCTTTGTACGAAGTAATTTATGATTTAAATCCAGACTCTTTATTAGAGGTTGGTTGCGGAGGCGGAGACCATTTGGCAAATATTAGCCAGTTAATGCCAAAAATAACTTTGTATGGTTCAGATCTTTCAGATAAGCAGTTGGGATTTTTATATAAAAGACATCCTTCATTAAAAAATAAAGCCAATATATCTATTCAGGACTTAACTTCGCCTGATTATAAAAAAATAAATGTTGATTTAGTATTTACTCAAGCCGTGTTGATGCACATAGAAAGAAAAAATTATCATCTTCAAGCACTGAAAAATATTTTTAGCAGTGCAAAAAAGTATGTTGTTTTAGTTGAAAATTGGAATAGACGAGATTATATTAAAGAAATTCAGGAGCTAATGAAGGTAGGTGATTTGTCTTGGAGTAATGTATATTTTTATACTGATAGTACAAAATCAGCGCTAATTATTTCATCTGAACCATTGCAGAAATTTAGTAAAGTAGAAAGTAACAAGGAATTAGCATAATGATTAATTTAGCCGAAAAAAAGATTCTAATTACTGGTGCGCACGGTTTTGTGGGTCAGCATTTAGTTGAAAATTTATTGGAAAAAAGGGGTGTTGCAAAAGAAAACTTGTTTTTGCCTACTGCAGAGGAATTAGATCTAAGAAAATGGGAAGATTGTCAAAAAGCGGTAAAAGGCCAAGATATTGTCATACACTTAGCAGCTAAGGTAGGAGGCATAGGATATAATTTAGAAAGGCCTGGAGAATTGTTTTATGACAACTTGATGATGGGAACCAATTTAATGGAAGCAGCTAGACAGGAGGGAATTAAAAAGTTTGTTGGGGTAATTACAGTTTGTGCCTATCCAAAGTTTACGCCAGTTCCATTTAAAGAAGATGATTTATGGTTAGGATATCCAGAAGAAACAAATGCTCCTTATGGATTAGCCAAAAAAATGATGTTAGTTCAGGCGCAGGCTTATAGAAAACAATATGGATTCAATGCCATTTCACTTTTGCCGGTCAATATGTATGGTCCGGGAGATGCATTTGATCCTAAAAAATCCCATGTTATTTCAGCTTTGATTAAAAAAGTGCACGATGCCAAGAGAGATCAAAAGTCTTTTATTGAAATATGGGGAACAGGAAAAGCCTCAAGAGAGTTTTTATATGTTGAAGATGGAGTAGAAGGGATTTTACTGGCAACAGAAAAATATGATAAAGCTGATCCAGTAAATATTGGAGTAGAAAAGGAAATAACCATTAAAGATTTAGTTGATACAATCGTAAAATTAACTGATTTCAAAGGAGAAATAAAAT
>Ga0209542_10000824_pt1 | contig 73654 bp, 64 predicted proteins | sample RifCSPhighO2_01_FD_184028 | JGI IMG/M metagenome (GOLD analysis project Ga0209542, IMG submission 184028) | Soil microbial communities from Rifle, Colorado - Rifle CSP2_plank highO2_0.1 (SPAdes) (version 2) | ecosystem: Environmental > Terrestrial > Deep subsurface > Rock core/Sediment ...
AAAAATGGGAACGGCTAAACCCGCGGCGTCAACCTCTTTGCAAGAAGAGATAGCGCGACTGCGACAAGAAGCAGGAATAGACCAAAGGTTTGACACGCCAAGGACCAACGAAGTCGGCGCAAGAATTCAGCCAACAATTAGTGAGACGAAACCATCTATTAATCAAGCTACGCCGCCGATTAAACCTATTGAATCGGGGCAAGTAAGCAGAATACAAGACAGGCAAATGGAGGTTTTGGCGGAAATCGAAAGATTAAAACGAGAGGCGGAGGAGGAAAGGCAACGACAAACAGAAGCTCAAAGGCAAACCAGCGGTTTATCACCGGAACAACAATCGGCGCCAACGGGCATCACGATAGATCAGCCGGGAGCCATATTTGGACAACAGGGAATTAACCGCAAATTCTGGATAAAAGAAGAAGCGCAAGACATTGAAAAGAAAATGCAAAAAGAAAGCGAAATAAAAAAGCGCTTAGACGAAATCCAGGAAAAAGAAGAAGCGGAAAGAAAAAGATTTTTAGAAAGAATCCAAGACGGAAAAACAACAAAAAAGGCGGTGAAAACAACAACAGAAACCATTGAATCCGCGATATCGCCGGAAGAATTTGTCAGACCTTTGCCACCAAGACCCTCGGCTTTCAACAAGTTGTTTTCACGCTTGCTGGCTTTTATCTTGATAATATCTATTTTTATCGCAATTGCCTTCTTTATTTATTGGTTTTTCTTTGTGAAAAAAGCGGCTACACCGGTGGCGTGGTGCGAAACCGAAGAGAAAGACATACCCAAAAAAGAATGGACCAGGGAAAAATGCGTTCCTCCCCCGGTGGTAATACCAGAAATTTTTATACCTCCGTCCCTCATCGCGATTGACGATAATAAAACATACGACATTACTACGCAGCAAGATATACAAATTTATCTCTCTCAAGCCCTCAAAGACAATATTGAACAAGGAAAAACCATCAGAATAATAATCAAAGACCTAAGAAATGAAGATCCGACCAAGCGAGAGGTTTTAACCTTAGAAAATTTCTTGAACGCCTTTGGGGTTCGAACGATTGAAGGATTTTATTCTCAAGTAGATAAAAACTTCACCCTGTTTATTCATTCCCAGCAAGGAGGCAACAGATTGGGGCTAATAGGAAAATTGACCAATACGGAAACGGCGAACGTGTCCGGGCTAATAGCGGCGTTAAGAATCGGGGAAGACACAATGGAACAGGACTTTCAGGGATTGTTCTCTTTTTTGGGGAAAACCGGACCCGCTTTAACGGAAAATTTTTCGCGAATTGCCTACGGAGGAGTGAATATACGATGCCAAACGTTCAGCAAAGAAGATTTTGGCAACTGCTACGCCGTGCATAATAATTATTTTGCGCTAACCACTTCTCTGGAAAGCATAAAAAAAACGCTTGATAAAGCAGTAAGATAAACGGCGAGACAATAAAATTAAAATTATGACACAGGACAAAACATTCATTGAGCAACAAGGAACACTGCTTAAAAAAGAGAAGGAAACAGTTGAAAACGCCTTGAAAGGATTTGCCACCAAGGATCAAAAGCTAAAAGGCGATTGGGACACAAAATTCCCAGAACTCAACAGCACCGATCTGGAAGGGTCTTCGGACGAGGTCGAAGAATACGGAAACCTTCTCCCCGTGGAGTTCTCTCTTGAAAAAAGATTAAGAGATATTAATTTGGCTTTAAGCAAAATAGTTAAAGGAAATTATGGTCAGTGCGAAAAATGCCAACAAGAAATACCCAAAGAAAGGTTAATAGTATATCCTGCGGCTCAAACCTGCAATAAGTGCAAGCAGTAAAAAGTTAATCAATACAAAAACAAATTGCTGTCGCGCCCGTCCAACCTGTTTGTACGGGCGCGTTTTTTTGATAGAATCAATGATATGCCAGCAAAAGTTTATTCAGCGGCGGTCATCGGATTAGACGCTCAAGTCATTGAAGTGGAAGTGGATTGCAGTTACGGGCTCCGCTACTTTAGCATTGTTGGGCTTCCTGACAAAAGCGTGGAAGAAGCCAGAGAAAGAGTGGGCACGGCTATCAAAAGCACGAAGCTTTCTTCTCCCCATCAAAAACCGCTTCGCGTCTTAGTTAATTTGGCGCCCGCCGATCTTAAGAAAGAAGGGGCTTTGTATGATTTACCTATCGCTTTAGGTTTTCTTTTGGCCTCCAAGCAGACAAATTTTAACCCGGAAGGCAAAATCTTTTTGGGAGAATTGTCATTGAATGGAAAATTAAGACCGATAAAGGGGGCTCTGTCTGTCGCTCTTATGGCGCGGGATAACTTTTCAGAGATAATTCTGCCAAAAGACAACGCGAAAGAAGCGGCAATAGTTTTGACTCAAAGCTCTGACCAATCGACTGATAAATTCAAGGTGGTAGGCGTGGACAATTTAAAAGAAACGCTTGACTATTTAGAGGGAAAACACGCTATTATTCCCACTGTTCCAACCTCGCCAGACAAAATATCGTCAATTGGATTTTCCGAAATGGATTTTATCAAAGGCCAGGAATATGCTAAAAGAGCTTTGGAAATCGTGGCTGGCGGCGGTCATAACCTTTTAATGGTCGGTCCGCCGGGGGCTGGCAAAACCCTTCTGGCAAAATCCCTGCCGGCTCTTTTACCACCGCTGTCTTTTGAAGAATCGCTGGAAGTAACCAGAATTTACAGCGTGGCGGGGCTTTTGCCAAAAGAACAACCAATTATGGTGAATCGGCCATTTAGGAATCCGCACCACACCGCCTCTGAAACCGCCCTCATTGGCGGCGGCAACCCTCCTCGTCCGGGAGAAATCACTTTGGCGCACCGAGGAATTCTTTTCTTGGATGAATTCCCGGAATTCCACCGCGACGCTCTTGAGAGCTTGCGCCAGCCGATTGAAGAAGGAAAAATAACCATTTTGCGAGCCCGCCATTCTCTAACGTTGCCTTCAAGATTTACTTTGGTGTCGGCCGCCAATCCCTGTCCTTGCGGCAATTTTAACAATCCGGAAAAAGAATGCGCCTGCAATCACCATCAAATTCAAACATACAGAAAAAAACTTTCGGGACCCCTAATGGACAGGATAGATCTTTTCGTGGATGTTCCACAATTGAAATACGAAAAACTCGTTTCTCCGGAACAAAATAATCTCTGGTTGAGTATAAGAAAAAAGGTGCAAGACGCGAGGTCTCTGCAAAAAGCAAGATTTGCCAACGATCAGGTCAATTCGGAATTGACTATCCAGCAAATCAAACAATACTGCCAAGTAGACGGTAATTCTCAAAACCTTTTAAGAAAATATGTTGATTCCGGGAAATTGTCGGCCCGAGGATACCATCGGACTCTTAAAATCGCCAGAACCATTGCCGATTTGGATAATTCGGAAAAAATCTCTTATGAACATTTGAGCGAGGCCTTGATGTATCGGGCGAAAGAAATATAGAACAGAAAATAGAATTTAGAAAATAGTAAATAGAAGGAAAAATACGCGACCAACGAAAAACAAAAAGCTCCTTTTGGGAGTTCTTTTACACCGACTACCGACTATTACTTTCTACTTGCTACTTTCTATTTTCTCTTTTCTATTTTCTATTTTCTATCTAACGAATGGATTCTTGCCTCCTCTCACTTCAAAATGGACATGGCAACCGGTTGAAATACCTGCTCCCGGCGTACCCGGCCTGCCTCCGGTTAAAGCGATAACTTGACCTTGAGAAACCTGTTCGCCGGGACTAACCAAGCCCGCCACCACGTGTCCATAGAGCGTAACCACTCCGTTAGGATGCAAAACGGTAACGTAATTTCCGGCCCCGCCGTTCCATCCATATCTTACCCTTTGAATTTGCCCGCCGGCCGCCGCATAAATCGGACTGTCGCACTTTGAGGCGAAATCAACGGCGTTATGCCAGTGCAAACCCTGGGTAAGAGAGCAAGATCCTGCCACCGGGCAAATAAAATAACTCGAAGCAACCGGTATCTGGCTGGAAGAAGCGATAGGACCTGAAGCGACCGACTGTTTTGGCGGCATTTTGCCATTGGGAATAATTAAAATATCGCCGATATAAATGTCGCTCTCTGCCGCCAAATCGTTAAAAGCAATAATTGCATCGGCCTCTCCTTTGTAGGTTTTGGCAATGCCGGACAGAGTATCTCCTTTTTTAACATAATGAGCTGTCCCGGAAACCGGCAGAATAATTAAGCTCTGTCCCAATTTCAATTTAGAACTCTTGCTTAGATTATTAGTCCAGAGCAGAGTGTCTAAAGAAATGTCAAATTTTTCAGCGATGCCAGCCAACGTATCTCCCTGCTCAACGGTATATTCAATAATTCCTTCCCTTGAACTTGGAAACTCGTCCTCTTCCTCGCCCACGATATCTCCTAAGGTCTTGGCGGTAATGATTGATGGCGGCGAAAAAGCCACCAAGCTGTTTTCCTGCACCAAAAACAGGTCCGGCGATTCTTTTGGCTGGCTGTCGGTTAACCCGACAAACAAATCGTTGCTTTGAATTGGCCCGTGAATTTCTTTTTTGGCTAAACCGCTAATTAAATCAAGATCCAAAAGAGACGCCTGCAAATGATCGCTGACAGACAAAGAATTGGCCTTGTCGGCAGAAAAAAACAAAGAAAAAACCAAAAACAGCGCCAAAGCCGTAGCCGCCATCTTTAAATGGGAAAAAGGGTCTTTGGCAGATCCTTTCTTTGTTGCGAAAAAATCAATTGTTTTTCCCCGCAGAGAATAAAGAATCCCTTTGAGGGAATTTAGCTGTCTAGGAATATCTTTTTAAGAAAACTTTTCTTCCGTTAAAAAATTCTTTCAAAAATCCCTTTCCCGACTACTTTTTTCAGCATATCACTACCCAAAGGACGAGTCAACCCCGTTAGAGGCCTAACAAGATTATTGATACATAAAGGATAAGAGCCGAAAAGGCGACTTCGTCTTAGACTCTTATTTCAAGTATTTACCGTAGCGGGACTCTAACGGGGTAAAGACCAGAAAAACGAAACTAAAATTATGTTAAAATCAAAAAATGGATCTTGTTTCGGAAAAAGGCGTAAAAAAACTATTAGACCAATATCAACTCCGCCTCTCTAAAGGATTGGGTCAAAATTTTCTGGTAGACAAAGCGATTCTTACCAATATTGTTGAAGCCGCCGACTTGAAAGCCAATGATGTTGTTTTGGAAATAGGGCCGGGTTTAGGAACTTTAACGATAGAATTGGCTAAAAGGGTTAGTAGAGTAATCGCCGTTGAAAAAGACCTTGGAATGGTAGAAATTCTGAAGGAAACGACAAAAGATTTTAAGAATGTAGAAATTGTTCATGGTGATATTTTAAAAATTTCCAATTTTCCTCCTGCATTCGCAGAGCGAGAATTTCCAATTTTCAATTTTAAATTTTTCCCGTCTTGGACAAGATCCCGTCGTAGCGGGACAATTTCTAATTATAAAGTAGTAGCAAATCTTCCGTATTATATTGTCTCTCCGGTTATCCGAAAGTTTTTGGAAGAAAAAAGCCAACCAAAAACAATGGTTTTAATGGTTCAAAAAGAAGTGGCTCAAAGAATATGTAGTCAACCGCCGGATATGAATCTCTTAGCTGTCTCTGTTCAATTTCACGCCGAGTCGCAAATTATCTCTTTTGTCTCCAAAGACGCTTTTTGGCCCAAACCAGAAGTTGATTCCGCAATTCTCAAAATTACTCCACTAATCAACGCTAACAAGGAATCAATTGACACTAAGCTGTTTTTCAGGGTTGTGAAGGCGGGGTTTTCCCAGCCAAGAAAACAAATATTAAATAATATATCTGATAAATTAAAAATAGAAAAGGAAAAAGTAAGAACTATTCTTTTAAACAATGGAGTTGCGCCAGAGCGAAGGGCTGGGACCCTAACGATAGAGGAATGGCTTAAATTAACGGGAAACTTCTCTGGTATTTTATAATTCGTTGCTGTAAAATATATCAATGGTTAGTAAAAAGATAACTCTATTAATGTTGCTCGCCGTAGTTATTTTTTTAACGGCTTTTTCTTTTGTTTTCGCCCAAGACCGAGAATTGGAAGTTGATTACCCCGATATCGTCGGAGCCACAACGCCGGAAACCGTTTCCACGCCCCTCCCGGAATACATAAAATACATTTTCAATTTTGTCATCGTTTTCGCCGGCATAATTATGCTGTACGCCCTTATCAAGGGCGGTTCTTTGTATTTAACTTCCGCCGGCAACGCCGCCAATATGAAGTTAGCAAAAGATCAAATCTCCTCCGCGTTTTTGGGAGTGGTCATCCTCCTTGGCTCTTATATTATTCTAACCACCATCAATCCGCGGTTAGCTATTTTAAACCTACCTCCATTTATCCCGGGAACCGGAGCGCCGCCAAGCGGCCCACTACTTAGCCAAGAGGAAGCCTCCGTGATTTATTACGAAATTCCTATTGGCCAAATGGTAAAAAACGGGGTGTGGAAAACAGAATTAGTAGAATCAATGACAAATACCAATGCAACCGGTATTTTAGATGATTTCGAAAAATTTCTAAACGAAGAAATTACCGCTGGAGGCGAAACGTCTTACAAAATTTCCGATTTAAATAAACGCCTCAAATCGTTAGCTGAAACGTGTACTTGCGACGATTTAACCCCTCTTTGCACAAAACCAGAAAACTTTGCTCAGGAAACCGACAAAGCATTCGGTTGTACTGGCGACCCCTGCAAAGAAAATCGGGAAGCGATACAAGAGATTATTGACACCAACAGTAAAAAAATACAGAAGATTAAGGGGTATAAAAAAGAGTTAGAAAAAAAATTAAAAGCGTTTCTTGACGAGCAAACTAAATTCCTTAATAACCAAGAAAAATTTGCGGAATGCTTAAGGAATGGTTTTCTTCTTAGCCAAGGAGATTACTTGCAATCGGTGCGTTATTATGAGCAATTAGGAATCGAAACTGAAGTGGTCCAGAGCTATGTACCATCCAGAGGAGATCCCCTAACTTTTTACTGTACTGTCGGCGGCACCACATTTGACATACCGGTAAATCCTGCTGACTTACCACCTCTACCGGTCGCGGGGGGCAGCGGAGAAATTGAGCTACCGCCAGAAGCAGTGAGCGGACTGGAACGGTTAAGTTGTCCCGGCATTATTCCTGTGGGTGAAATGATAGATTTAGGCCTTACTGGCAGTTTTGAGGTAAGCGACAATAATGATTATCTTATTGGTTATATAGACTATTTGATGAAAGAACTGAAGAATATGGGGGAGCTGATATCGGAATTCAACGAGCAAAACTGCGAAGTGGAATGCAAGTGCGATACCAATCGCTGTTTCATACCACCTATTGGTGCGCCTTGTCCGCCGTTCTCTGGTTGCGTTGATCCGCTATGTATGACTCCTCCTTGCTGGCCAACATCACCTAGCGCTTGCGAGCCAAAAGAACGGGGAATGCCATATTATGGCCTACCTGGCCCTATCGGCAGACCGAAAGATCCGCCGAAAACTGAATCCGTAACAAGGGTATCGGAAAATATTAAATTTTACGAAGTCGCTGTTTTTGAAGTCATTAAAGCGCTCAAAACCACTCTTACGAATCCGCCGCTAATCTTAGAAACCCCGCAACCAATCCCTGTTGATTTGGTAAATATAACCAGCCGCGTGGCTCAATTTTGTAAAAATGACAATATCGAAGATCCGACATGGGTAATGCTGAACTGCGATTTAGCGCTAGGCAATAAGGGTCCGGACGGTAATGACATTACGGAATGCCATAGTTATGACTTCTTCTGCTGCACAAATAAGCAAGAGATAGCGTCGTATTATATAGATGAGGGAGGAGACCCAACGCTTAAAGGAAAAACATCGTATAGGGCGGCGCTGCCTTCTGGCAACACAAGAACCAGTAGTTATTCTGGCATAGACGCGGCGTTAGGGCTTGCCTCAACGAGCAATAATTGCGCAAATATTTCTTTAGAAACAATCAATTTTATGGGTAAAACAGTCAAAGTACACTCGCAAGCCAAAGAATCTTTTATTGGCGTCAACAACGAACTTAGTGCTAATCCGTCGCTGCAAAGCTATTTCATGGACTGGACAAGCGGAGGAGGAGGTACACATAACTGCCGCGTAATAACGGGCGGAACAAGGATGTCTCCTCACGCATACGGCATTGCAATAGACATTAAACCGTCGCAAAATCCTTATAATAAACCGAAGCCAGCAAGCGGCTGTCGAACAACAATTCCACAAGAAGCTATTGATATATTTAAAAAATATGGTTTTACGTGGGGTGGCGAATGGAGAAGTTTATGCGACGCTATGCACTTTGACTGGATGGGATGGAAGTACTGATTAATCACAGCCCCAACAAATGATAATAAATAAACTCAATGTTGAACCAAAAACACATTAAAAATACGCGTCTTGTAAAGAACGGGGCTTTGGTTTTCATAGTCGTTGCGCTGATTACAACAGCGATAAGTTATAAAAATGTTGTTTTGCAAAACAAGCTATTAGCAGATTTCCCCGGATTTATACAAAAAGAGTTTTCTGTTATGGCCCAGGGATCATTCTTCATGCCAAATTTCCCGCAAAGAATATCTTACATGGTCGATCGACTGTCGGTAATCAGCGACGAATTAATTGATAACAACGAGAGGTTAAAATCTTCAATTGATGAGTGTGATTGCGACTACACACAATCGCAATGCAAGCAGACCGTAACGATTGGAGGACAAACCACCTGCACGGTAGTTGACCCTAAAGGATTTGGGCCAGTATGTCCAGCCCCGCAAAACGAAAACGATAGCAGTATTGCGACAACACAATCCACGATCAACGATTTAACCCTTAGCTTATCTTACTTTCAAAAACTTTTAGAAAAAGAGATAGAAGCGGGATTGGAAAAACAACTGGAAACTTTACGAAAAGACCCTGTTGCCGGCATCAATGACGCTCAAGAGCTAAGCATCGGCATCAACGACCTACGCAGAACATTACCTGCTCTCATAGAAGAAGCAAATAATAGCGTATCCCTACCAGATCAATGTTCGGCTGATAATTGTGATGCCCTATCGGCATGCGCGTTTGGGGACAGTTTTCAGCTGAAGCAATGCGTTGGTTTATCTATAGAAACAAGCGAGGGCAAACCCATCGAACTTACTTTTAGGGGCGCAGTAAGTGTTAAGGATTGGGAATTGGGCAAAGTAGGCATTACCAATATCAATCTTAACCTACCGGATTCAATTGACGCACCCGAATTACCGTCTTTAGAACTGCCGAGTATAAAAATAACCATACCGGAAATAAAGATTGACTGTCCGCTACAAAGCCAAGTAATTAATATCCAGACACCTAAACCTTCTTTGCCAAAACAACCAAAATTAGAACTATCTTGTCCGACCTATGATACAACAGGGAATTATCAGCAAGACTCTAAGGATCAATTAGACAAAGATAAATACCGCGAGTTTAATTGGTATTTAGAAGTTTTTTCCTGGCTATCGGGACAATGCTTTGAATCGGTTTGGGGTGAAGACGGTCTGCCGGATACTAAAAACGAGCAAGAAGCAAAAGACCTTCAGGAATCAATAGCTTCTTGCTTCGATCCAATAAAGACTGCTGACGCATTGTTCGATGAGTGCAAAACGCAATATGAAGAGAAACCACCAGACCCCGCTTGGCCATCTTGCGGGTATTGGGTATTCGGTAAAACAGGTTCTCCTTACGATAAGGCAGGATCCACAGAAGAACATTGCTTCAAATTTTTTGAAGGAATTCAAAATCTACTACCAGTAAGGCCTGGATTTGAGAGCAATGACGGTTCCCAAAGAACTTTTGACCCAGGAGCAAAAGATAAAATCCTTGATCATCTTGAACAAAAGCATGGAATAGAAATCGTGGATGAGCCTCAAGATCAATGTCGGAAAATCGCCCCATTAATAACGCTTGAAGATTCCTGTAAAAAACTTCGGGAACTACATCCTAACAAATCAGCTTCGGAATTCCCAGATCAGTGCAAGATAATACCAGTTTTTTACAACTCGCCGCGCCTAATTGCCGATCCGGATATTTTGAAACTTATTTCCGACTCACAAGTTCTGCCCGACGAAACAATAATTGACCTACCCAGTAATCCTATGCGCGGCTGCCCCTCCATTGGCGCGCCGTCAATACCTAAAATACCATTATCCAAATTTTCTGTAATTATCCCTGACATCGAACTGCCTGATTTTGACTTGGGACCATTCTTCAGAGTAGACCTGCCAGATTTCATTTTTGAAGATTTGGTCTTTCCAGACATTGAGCTCTGTAATTTAGACGATTGCCAATTCAAATTTCCTGACCTAAGTTTTGAACCGCCAACCTTGAGAATTCCGGAAATCAAAATAGACCCGATAAAACTTGACGTGCCTGGAATGCCGGATATTGGTAACCCTAACATAGAAGTAAGCATAACCCCGCCCAAATTCTCTCCTTTACAATTTGATTTTTCCCAAATTGTCAACCTTAATTCTTTGGTGTCGCCGGAACTTGAACTGCCGGAATTCAAACTACCCAAACCAGAACTGGAACTTTCTTTTGGAGGAATAAATGCCGACATTTTAGGATTGCTTTTAGGCCTACTCGATTTTGATATACCTAATTTTTCTTTCCTCGCCTGCATGAGTATCCCTATCGGCACAGACAGTATCCCTCTTAGGTTGAGTTACCCCGACTACGTTTTCTCTTGGCCGGCCTTTCCGGATATCCCTGAAATTCCTTTCTGTAAAGACGTAAGAACATTCTGCAAAAACGCTAATTCCTCTATTCAGGAAATCGCCAGCAAAGCCAAGGATATTGAAAAAATAGTTAACGACGAGGTAATGAATAAGGTCAACTCTATTCAGGACAAACTCGACGCTGCGTCAAATGAAATTAGCGGTTTTGTACAACAAAAAATCCAAGGCGAACTTAGTGGCATTGCCACTCAAATCGAGGATGAAATCAACGCCTGGATTGCGGCGAATTCTCCTCGATCAATAAATCTGCCCCCAGCTCCAATCCCTGGTATCTTTCCTATTTCTCCCGGATACGCCTCTTGCCAAGGCGTACCGCCCCTGACAATTAATCTTGATGATGTTTTTGATATTGATATTGGAAAAATAGATATCAATAAGGTTCTCGAAGACGATCTGGGAATGAACGCACTACCGAATACTATCGATTTAAAAAATGTCTGGCCAGATGATTTGAAAAAAATCGCTCTCTCTTGCGACGAAAGTTCTTGTGATTCTTGTGTAAATAATGGTGTTATAAATGAATGTAATAATTATTTAGGACCATCTTCAGAATGCCCATCGTTTAAGGAATTGATTGAATTCGAAAGATGCAGACTAAAATATAGATCAAAAGAATGCAGTAATGAATGCAAGAGGTGTTTAAGTTATGAATTGCCACGTGTTCCTTTGTGCGGGCTAAGCTATTCCAGAGAAGAAACAATTAGCTTGCCCGGTTTCCCGTCTCCGACATTAAACGTAAACTTAGGTCAATTGGAAAACGCTACTGCCTGTACCAGTCAGCCGCCCGTCGGAAGCGCCTGCGGCGACGCTATATCGCGAATGCAAACCAGTATCAGTAATATGCAAAACTTTGATCTACAAATTAACGACGCTTCCAAGAAAATAAAAGACATATTACAATAAGATAATTACTATGCCGATAAATATAAACCAATTCCAAAAAATTATTCTCTTAATAGTAATGATTTTGTTTGCATTGCTTTATTCTAGCGATTTTGCATTGGCCGTATTACCAACAAAATGCTCGGATACCGTTGATTCTAGCGATTGTCCGGCCGGTCAAAAATGCGTAAAACAAGAAATTATACCTGGCAGGCCAGAAAACAGGTGCGCAAGGGCTTTGGAAATAGTTTATCCGACAATCCCTGGCCAACCCGCGCCAATAACGATAGCCGAAGGAATACCGCAATACTTCAAATATATATTTAACTTGGCCGTTGCCCTTATTGGCTTGGTGGTTTTTGGCGTCTTTGTCTATCACGGAACTTTGTATTTATCTTCCGCCGGCAACGTATCTAAACTCGCCGATGCCAAGCAAGGAATCAGTACCTCTCTTTTGGGTGCCGCGATATTGCTAAGCGCCTATATTATCTTCGCAACCATCAACCCTCAATTAACAATACTTACTTTAAACCCTGTGGCGCTCCTAGAACAAGCGGTATCACCCGGAGTCTATGTTTGTAATTACAAATACACGGGGAATTCTGTGACAACAAAGAGCGTTGAGAATCTCATATCGGAATATATCTCAAAAGAAGAGGAAGAACAGATTGAGGTTGTCAAGGAGTTCCAAAGTCTTATCCTTAACCCAGACGCAAAGGATGAAAAATGTTTTAAAGTTAATTTCTCCGGCAATTTCCAGAATCTTGTCGTAGAGGAGAATGACACAATGTTTGTCATTCCGTCCGTAAGAGACCAATACAACGACGCAATAAAGAACTACGAGAGAAAACCACTATACGAATACGGACTCATCCTGCACGAAAAAGATGATTACGGCGGTAAATGCGCAATCTATCCAATCCTCATGGGCAGTGAAATCAGCGCTCAGGTATACACCACGACAACAAAAAACAGTGAAGGAAGAATTATCATCGGAGACGAACCGTATCCCAACACATATAAAAACCCTGTGCCACTCTTTGAGCCAGGACCAGCGCTTGATTACTTCGGCAATAAATCTGCCAGGTCGATAACTGTCTTTAAAAAGCCGGCGGAAACAACGTTTGCAGATGCTAAAGGCCTAATAATGCATATGTGTCTTGATTCTGACAAGTCGGGCGTTTGCCCTACCGACCTAAGCGATACGTTTGTTGATCCAAACACATTAGAGCCAAAATACACTACAGGCGAACCCCCCTTTCTTCCGCCCGCCAACGCGCCACTTGATGCGCTTTTGGTTGGTCTGGTTGCCCCGGATGTAAATCCAAAAACCGGGGGAGGAATAAGGTCGGTCAAAATTGACCCGAGAAATCTAGTGTTCGCCGTCTTAATGGACCTTGAAAATTTTGACGATATAAAGCTAAAAGACCCTTGGAACTGCGCCGTTATTAAACAAAACGATCCTGATATTTCAAATATCGGTCTAAGAAAATGCGACGCTGGCGTTGGTGTTGTCGGTGCATGCGATAAAAAAGGATGGTTTAATTGGTTTTACGCGCCAATAACCGGCAAATGTGTTCCCTGTATTGCTAATGTAGCGGTCATTAAGGGACAAGTATTATAATGATTAATCTCTATCGAAATCTAAAACAGAAAATATCCAGAAGGGAAACGATTTTTGTCTTTTCGTTCTTGGTTTTACTTCTTTTTGCCGCACCCACCCCTACCTTTGCTTTCTGGGAAAGGATTGTTGCCTCCCTGACCGCCCTGCCAGCGTTATTGATTACAGCAATATTAATGGTTGGTGTGTGGATAAGCGGTTTTTTTGTGCAGATTGTAACGTATCTCTTAGAATTCGTTATCAGCCCCAACTTCATTTCCATAAGTTACACTAGGCCATGTACTGCTCCTTATTCTCCGCCAGGACCGGGGTCTCCATCGAACTGCAATCCCATAATAGGATTAGGTTTAGACACCACTCAACAATTTGTGAATATGTTGTTGGTAATAATACTGGTATACATAGCGCTTTCTATAGCTCTTAGAACGGGAGAACGAAACGCCCAATCATTATTCTGGAAGATAATCCTTGTGGCTTTACTGGTCAACTTTGCTCCAGTTTTTGTGGGTATTGTCGTTGACGCCGCTAACATTATTATGAATTATTTTCTGAGTGGTCTGCAGGGAGGGTTTTCTCAGATCGGGAATCAATTATCGCCGATATGGGATAGCATATCAAAAGAACTTGGAAAAACATTTAGTTTTAGCATGGACCCTCAAGCCAGCTTCGGTTTACTGGGTCGGGCTGTTGCGCTATTAACTTTTAACACGGTTATTACATTTGTCTTGTGGCTCTTCTTGGGTGTCTTTTTTGTAAGATATATAGCCATCTGGATAATTGTGATCTTGGCCCCCTTAGCGTTTGTGTTTGGGATTTTACCGCAAACCAACAATCTCTATAGGATGTGGGAAAAACAGCTCGTTCAATGGTCATTTATTGGTGTGCCAATGGCTTTCTTTATGTATCTCGGAGTATCTGGTCTTACCACATTTTCGAGTTTCAGCGTTAAGCCGGCTGGTGGCACTATAGATGACCAGACAGCCGGGCTCCTTACCGAAATGTATCCTTATTTTACAGTAATAATATTTTTAATAATAGGATTATTTATTAGCATTTCCGCTTCGGCAATGGGATCTAAGGCGGTGTTATCAAATACTAGAAAATTTGGGGAATGGGCAGGCAAAAAATCTTGGGACAAAACTAAGCGTTTGCGCTCTGATACTATCAGCGCAGGCAAAGACGTTTTGGATAAGGGCGGTTTTTACAAAAAACAGTTTGACACTGCGATAAAGAGCGGAAAGGGTATAGGTGCGGCATTTAAAGAAGCACGCGCAGAAACTTGGAAAAAGAAAACAGTTGCAGGACAAAAAGCAGAGAACATTATGGCGTCTACAGAAGCGAAAACAAGAATAAGCGATTTAATGACAAAAGGACTATCATACGATGAAGCTAAAGAACAAGTAGGCAAATGGGCCGATCGACAGGGGTCGAAACAAGCCGCGGCCGAGAGGCGAGCGCGCGTTTTGAAGGTTACGAAAGACCACGCCGCAGCGGCCGGCAAAGGAGTTGGCGGCGCTATGATAGATATGATTCAATTTGGATGGTATAAAACCTTTGGCGAAAAACCAAAGAAAAGGAAGAAAAGGAAGAAAGGAAGTAGAATATGTCCAAATCCAGAATGTAAGAAAAAAATATCTGCGTCAGCGAAAACCTGCCCTCACTGCGGCGAAGATTTAGAAGAATTTGAGCCAGATAAAGGATAATATTAAAAGAATCGAATGCAAAACACTAATCTTGAAAAATTAAAGATTGATAACCCTGAATTTTTCGAAAAACTAGATAGAGATCTTGCTGAATATGCTGGCAGCGAAGAGTTTGCTACCGCTGTTGCAAGGGCCTGCTTACTTAATAACGTAGATGATAATGATACTATTGAAAAAATAGCCTATTGGTCTACCTGGACCCTGTTTGGAGCTATACCAGAAAAAAGCTTAATTGATCTTTTTGAGCAAAAAATAAAATTAGATTCTGCAACTGCATTCAATATTTATGAAGATATCGATGATCTAGTTTTTTCTCAGATTGAAGAAGAAATAAGGCCCGAAGAAGATTATTCAAAGACAGACAAGATGACGAATTTAACATCTCCGCAAGGAACAAGAGACAAGAAACTACCCAAGAAAGATGTCTATAGAGAAAATCTCGAATAAGGTTTATTTTAAATAAAAAAAGGGGGCAGAATTTCTTCTGCCCTTGTTAGTTTACTTCTTCGTTTACTTCTCCGAAGGAGGTTCATCTGTGTAGTAGGTTGTTGTAGTCACTCTGTAACGACCACGGCCACTTGCATCCCCTGAATCTTCTTGCTCCTCATCCGTCTTTTGAGCTTTTTTACGAGCGCGTTCTGCCCTCGTAAAAGATTTTTCGGCGCCTGTTTTAGGTACTGATAAGTCAATCTTATCTCCAACACCCACAGCGATTCCACCAAAAAACCCTTCAATGGTGGCCCAGATCATCATAAACGGAAACAGGAACATAGCTACTACGCCCAGCAGTATTTCTACCGCCGGATTACCACCCGTGCCGAGATTGCGGCGAGTGCCTCGCCGCGTAGCGTCGCCAGTATCAGGATAGCGAGATATCCTTCGGACATCTCCAACGTCAGGAAACCTCGGAGACATTTCCACTCACCCCTTTCTTGTCTTCTCCATTGTTTCCCCTTTGTAAGAGAGCTATCGCCTGAAGCAAAGCTGTCTGCAAGCCATCTGCCCCCTCGACTCGAATATCGGTAAGGGCATCCCGCTGTAAAGAAGTTTGCCGCGAAGCCATATCCGTGGCGAACGCCATCAATTCTTTCTTGAGCTTCGAATTACGGTTAATCTCTTGCGAGACGGTTTCGGGGGTTTTCCCGGTAATTATCGACAACATACTTAGCAGTACGCCGACGCTCTGCTGGGCTAACGCCTGGGCATTTAATCTCTGCGCTTCCAAATTCCGCGCGGCAACTTGGATTGCCCCACGAGCGGCAATCAGAGCAGGTTCCAGATCAAAATCTTTAATCGTGATCTGAGTTAACTCAATACCGATCTGCTCCAAGGTACCGGAAATTGTGACCAGCGCCTCTTCGCCACCCACTCTCTCATGGAGTTTAATACCTGGTCCGTTTTTGACAAGACCCTCATTGAGCGTGATGGCATTCAATTGACTCCTTACCGCATTCTCGAGAACCTCTCTCGTACGATTTCGCCAATTGCTTACCAAATAGATGGCTCGATAAGCCGGGTGACGCTCCTCGTCTCCGGCGATCGAATACGGCTCGTCGTTATTCAGTTTGAGCTGTACTTGAGCCACGGCTCCTTGCGGTATCGCCGAACCATCCGAGAAATCGATCTTGATAGGGGGATCGAAAAGCATGATCTCTTGAATCGAAGTTGGAACACTTGCCCTTACCGATTGAAACCAAGGCCAAATCCATTTAAGGCCTGGCGTGAGGATTTGGGAAAACCTCCCGAAAAGCTCCACAACGAACCGTTCATCTTCGGGAACCGCCTTGAATCCAGGAAGGGCATACAGAATGATAGTTGAAAGAGGTATGACCCAAGGCAGATTATGCGCCTTAAAAAGCAACACATCTACCACCGAAAGAGCGATGAGGAATATAGCCATTCCGATACCGTTCATTGTTTTCTCCTTATCTTAGATTTATACCTATTAGGTACTGCATTGAGCATAGCATCTCTTAATATTTTTGTCAAGCGTTTATTTTGTGCTTATGTCTTTGTGCTATAATCTTAGAAGTGCTAAAATAATAATATCTTATGCAATTTAGCGTTCCGCAATTTATTGAATCAGAGTCCAAAATCGCCGGACCCCTAACTTTCCGCCAGGTTTTGTATTTGACCGGCGGCGGCATCGTAGTAATGGTTTCTTATTTCTCGTTAGCCGAAACAAACCCTACCGTTTTTGCGATAATTACGTTTTTCGCGATACTTTTCGCCACGGCTTTCGCTTTTGTGAAAATCGGCGGATTCTCCTTGAATGTTTTTTTGAAAAACTTTGTGGCTTTCATTGTTTCTTCAAAAATTTATCTTTGGAAGCAAAGGGTCATCGCGCCAAAAATAATCCCGAGACAGGCAATAGAGCAAAAAGGAGCGGAAAAAACGCCGGGGCTTAAATTCAAGAACAGAAGCCGTCTGAATGAATTATCGGTGCAGATTGAAACAGCAACGAGGTGAAATAAAAAGTGAAAGTGAAAGATTGAAAACGGAGGAAAGCTTAAAGATAAAAAAGATTAAAACCGTAAAATGCAGAACCGTAAAGAATAGCCCAAGAATAATCTAAAATGCAGAATTTATTTATGGATCCTTCATTAAAAAGAAAAAGATAATTCATTCAATCCTTGTATCTACTTTCTCGTTTTCGTTTTTCCTTTTTCGTTTTTAATTTTTAGTTTATTGTCATGGCACAATTAACAACCCAACAATTTTTAGAAGCAGCCCAAATTAAAGAAGGCGTGGTTGTTTTGAAAAATAAAGGAATGAGGGGAATCTTGATGGTTTCTTCTTTAAACTTTGCTTTAAAATCGGCGGAGGAGCAAGACGCCATTTTGTACCAATTTCAGAGTTTTTTGAACGCTTTGGATTTTTCCTGCCAAATAGTGGTGCAATCCAGACGCCTAAATATCACCGGTTATCTGGAAAAACTGGAAGGATTGGAGCAAAAACAAAAAACCGAACTCTTAAAAGTGCAGACAAAAGAATACCGAGCGTTTATCAAGCAATTAGTGGAAGAAAACGCCATTTTGACCAAGAATTTTTTTGTGGTTGTGCCTTACGCCGTTAGCGAAATGGTTGGCTTTGACTCTTCTCAAAAAGGAGTTCTGCAAAAAGCCAAAATTCCCACCTTGACCGAAGAAAATTTCCATAGATGCAAAATACAGCTGTGGCAAAGGATGGAGTATGTCGCCTTGGGCTTAAGAAGGTGCGGGCTTCAATCGGTTCCTCTGACCACGCCCGAAATCGTTGAGCTCTTCTGGGGTTTATATCATCCCAAAGAAGCGGAAATCGGATTTTATCCGGAATTTCCAATGGAACTAATTATCTAAATCCGAAATAAGAAATGCTAAATTCTAAACAAATCAGAAGCAAGAAACACGAAAGATATGAAATATTATGATTTAGAAGAAAGATGCTTGCGATTCGCCAAAAGAACGAACAAGTACGTAAGAGACCTTCCCAGAGATATTCCCAATATTGAAAACGGGAAACAATTAACTAGGGCGGGAGGGTCAATCGGAGCCAATTATGTCGAAGCCAATGAAGCACTAGGCAAACAGGACTTTAAAATGAGAATTAAAATATCTAAAAAAGAGTCGAAAGAAACCATATATTGGGTACAGCTCACAAAGCCCGCGTCAGAGAATCGAAAAGAACAAGAATATTTAATTCAAGAAGCAACCGAATTAATGAAGATTTTTGGCTCGATATTAGAGAAATCAAAATAGTGTTTATAATTTATATTTTAGATATTGTTTATGATTTAGTATTTAGGTTTTAGTATTTAATATGAAGTTTCCTTTTCTAAAAAAATTTGGCATTGGCAATATTGAAACCGAAGTCGCTCCTCCGGAAGCCGTTGGCATTATTGATATATTGGCGCCTTCTTCGGTGGAAGTATCGCCCAACTACGTAAAAATCGGCGAGCGCTTTGCTAAGACATTCTTTATTTTTTCTTATCCCAGCTCTTTAACCGCCGGGTGGTTCTCTCCCATCATCAACCTGGATACCATTATGGATATTGCCATTTTCGTCCATCCGGTTGATATGGCACAGATTCTCAAACAGTTAAGAAAAAAAGTGACCGAGGTGCAGGCGGACATAATGGACAGAGAAGGCAAGGGATTGATCCGAGATCCCCAATTAGAGATGGCTTATCGCAACCTGGAAGAACTGCGAGATAAATTTATGTCTGCCCAAGAAAGAATGTTCAGAACGGGCATTTACATTACGGTTTACGCCGACAACGAGCAGAAATTGGCCGAAACCGAGGTATTTTTAAGGTCGGCGATTGAGGGACGCATGGTCTACTCCAAAGCCGCTCTTTTCCAGCAAAAAAAAGGGTTTACCTCAACGTCGCCCTATGGATTAGATGCTCTCCAAATTACCACCCCGATGAACACAGCGCCGGTTTCCAGCGCCTTTCCTTTTGTTTCCTTTGATTTAAGCTCCAACGACGGGATATTGTACGGCATTAACCAGCACAACAATTCTTTGATTCTATTCGACAGATTTTCTTTGGAAAATTCCAACGCGGTTATCTTTGGAACTTCAGGGTCCGGTAAAAGCTACCTGGTGAAGCTTGACACTTTAAGGTCGCTGATGACCGGCACAGACATTATTATCGTTGACCCGGAAAACGAGTACAAGTTTCTGGCCGAAACTGTCGGCGGCGCTTTTTTCAACATCTCTCTCGCTTCCAACGACCGAATTAACCCGTTTGACCTGCCTCTTCCAAGAGAAGGCGAGAAACCGGAAGACGTTTTAAGGTCCAATATTATGAATCTGGTCGGGCTCTTAAGAATTATGCTGGGAGGACTAACGCCGGAAGAAGATGCCATATTGGATCGGGCCATCACCGAAACCTACGCCGCCAAAGATATTACGCCAGAATCCGACTTTTCCCAAGCCACCCCGCCCTTGATGTCCGACCTGGAAGACGTTTTGTCCACAATGGAGGGAGCGGAAGAGCTGGTGGTGAAATTAAGAAAGTTTACCCAAGGCACCTACTCTTCGTTTTTTAACAATTATTCCAATGTTTCTATGGACAACAATCTGGTTGTCTTTGGAATCCGCGACATGGAAGAACAGCTACGACCTATGGCAATGTATGTCATTATGCGATACATTTGGAACAAAATAAGGTTTTCTCTTAAAAAAAGAGTGCTGATAGTGGACGAAGCGTGGTGGCTAATGCAAAACGAAGACGGCGCTTCTTTTCTGTACGGGCTCGTCAAGAGAGCGCGAAAGTACTGGCTAGGAGTTACCACCATCACTCAAGACGTTAACGATTTCATGAAGTCCGAATACGGCCAGCCGATTATTACCAACTCGGCTTTGAAAATTTTAATGAAACAATCTCCGGCAACCATTAATACGGTCCAGAAAACCTTTAACCTTACCGAAGAAGAAAAGTATATTCTGTTGGAGCCGGCTGTTGGCGAAGGAATATTTTTTGCCGGCCAAAAACATGTGGCAATCAAGGTGGTGGCTTCTTATACCGAAGACCAAATTATCACCACCTCTCCGCAAGAAGTGTTAAAAATCAAAAGAGCCAAAGCCGATTTAACCGACTGACCCGGCGCCACAATTTAGATCATACCCAACATTACAATCTTAAAATATGCCAGAAGAAACTGAACAAAACGAAGAATCCCCGGAAGAATCGCCTGAAGAAGAGACAGAGGAAACAGCGGTGGATGAGGATGAAGAAACAGCGGAAGAAGACCAAGGCGCTGGCGGGATTGGCAATCTTTTAAGCCCGGAGGGATTCGTAATGATGTCGGTAGCGACAACTATTGATTTAATCAGTATTATTATTGTATTTGTTGGTTTAGACGATTTCGGAATTACCGATATAATCGGAATGATTATTATCGGCTCCTGGATGTTTTTTAAATCGGGAACTATGCCCGAAAAACCGCAGCGCCCCGGAAAACCGGAGGTCCCGACTAAGGGCGGCGGAAAAATATTGAAAAGATTCGCGCTAACCGGAGTGGCTGAACTGGTACCTTATTTAGGAGTTATCCCTTGGTGGACAATTAGCGTTTACCAAACGCTAACAGAGTAAATTTGTTTATCTACGGTAAAAAACTACGGCTTTGGCTTAATGATTATCTTACGGTCCGGCTCCTCTCCGGCGCTTTCGGCTATAATGTTTGGATGGTCGGCTAATTCAAGATGAATAATCCTTCTTTCGTAAGCGGTCATCGGCGGAAAAGCTTTTTCCTGTTTTGACAAAGCAACTCCTTCCGCTTCCAGTCGGGCTAATTCTCTCAAATAGTCGGCTTTTTTCTTTTTGTAGTCGTTAATATCCAACTCAAGAAAAAATCGATTATCAATTTTTCTCTTTAATACCGATTTTAACAAATGCTGGATTTCAGACAGTGTTTGCCCTCTCTCGCCTATCAAAATTTGCGGCTCTTTCGCTGTAATATTGAGTTGAATGGCGAAAATCTCTTCCTGTCCGCCTTGAATGTTTGATTTTTTCGACGGCAAGAAATCAAGGTCTATATCCAACCCTGTTTTCAGGAAAAATTCTTGCGTTGTTTCTTTGATTGTCTTTAAGTCGTTGCCGTCAATCATGTATTTTGGTTATTGTTTTTTCTCAAAAGAACGGATTGCTGAACAACCGAAAACAGCGCGGTAACCAACCAGTACAAAGCCAGGGCAGAGGGCAATTTCCAGAGTATAAATACGGTTAAAAAAGGAAAAAAATAGAGCATTTGTTTTTCCATTATTGAAGAAAATTGCGCGCCCGCGTCTCCTACTTTTATTTCTTGTTTTGTTTTTTTTGTTTGAGGCGTCATTGTCTTCGTCTGCAAAAACTGACTGATGCCGGCGAAAACCGCTAAAATAGCCGATGGTTTTTCCAGATTCAAAAACCCTAAAAAGGTCGGGTCAATCAAACCGGGATTAGGCAGAAAACTATAAACATCAGCTAATTTTTCCGGCTGAAATCCTCCCCAGAAAATCCGCCACAAGGCGATTAGTATTGGTATTTGGACCAAAGAAAGAAACAGCCCGGCAAAAGGATTGATTCTTTCTTTTTTGTAAAGATCCATTGTTTCGGCGGCTAATTTTTGTCTGTCTTGCTTGTATTTTTTCTGAAGCTCTTTTATTTTGGGCTGAATGCTTTGCACCGCCCTTTGTATTTTGATGGATTCCGATCCCAAAGGATAGAGTGCCAGCTTAATCAGCAGTGTCAAGGAAATTATGGCTATACCAAAATCTCTTCCTGGTAAAAACTGATACAGCAGGACCAAAACGTTAAACAATGGCTTGTATAGCAATAAATGAAAAAAAGCAGAAAATGATTCCATAAATCAAGCCGCGCCTTGCGGCAATCCAATCTTTTTAACAAGACGAATCATTATTTCTTCTAACTCCTTGTTTTTTTTGAGCTCCAGCCCTGGTTTTGCCACAAAAATCCCGTCTATCCAGTATTTTTCTTCAAGAGCGTGTTTGCGAACCAGCGCGGATAAACGCCTTCTAACAAGATTGCGAACAGTCGCCCTTGAAGAAACATTTTTCCCGATCACAAAACCAAATCTTCCGTACTCTAACTTATTGGGAACGAATCGGAACACTAAACCGTCTTCTTCCGCCCCTTTCTTGCCCTTAAAAACAACGTCAAAATCTTTTTTCTTTTTTAGGCGATGAATTCGCGGCAACATTAAAAACAAAATTAAACAGCTAAGCGTTTTCTATTTTTTCTTCGACGTCTTAACAAAACTCTTCTCCCGCCCTTGGTTTTTGTTCGCTTTCTGAAGCCATGAGTTTTACTTCTTTTCCTTTTTTTGGGTTGATATGTAATGCTCATAAAACATTAAACAACGTTCACGCGATAATGCCGACCAAAAAAGATTCTGTTTTTTAGAATAACAAAAAAAGAAGCTCTGGTCAAACTCCGCCAAGGTCTCTACGCGGGCATTTGTCATTTATAGGATAAAATCCTAAGAGTAATTTCGCCTTAGTGTTCTTGGAAAAATTAATTATTGTCACTGGATTCTAACAATGCTAAATCAAACGAAAATAGCCGAGGTATCCACAGTTTTTTCCCAGGTTATCAACAAAACAACTCTATTTCGCTTTGATTTTTATCTTTTGACACGGCTATGATATAATCAAAAATCATTAGGTTTAGCGCAATGTTTCTGCGAAACAATAACCAAAGGTAAATATTAGCCGACACATGAACAAAGAAGAGCTCTGGCAGACCGTTTTAGCCCAAATACAATTGAATATGTCTCCCGCCAGTTTCAACACTTGGTTTAAAAACACCTCTTTTTCGGATTTAGACAACGGCCAAGCCACTGTCTCCGTGCCCAGTTTTTTTGTTAAGGGATGGCTGGAACAAAAATACAACAAAACAATATTCAAGATTCTGCGCGACCTTAGTGCTGAAATAAAAGAAGTCAAATACGTTGTGGGGGAACAAACGCCAAGGACAGTTAAAAAAGAACACTTGCCCGCGGATAGCGGAGAACAGTCGGGTTTTTTTGACCTTAGAGCCAACAAAGAAACGAATCTTAATCCAAGGTATACGTTTGAAAATTTTATAATCGGATCGTTTAACGAACTGCCGCACGCGGCAGCCCTGGCAACGGCCGAGAACCCGGGCCACATATACAATCCCCTGTTTATTTATGGGGGCGTGGGATTAGGGAAAACGCACCTTTTGCAGGCAACGGGTAATGAAATCGTCAAAAGATTTCCCGACAAAAAAATAAAGTACGTTTCGTCAGAAAAATTCACATCCGAAGTCGTGGCTTCCATGCGAAACAAAGCGATGGAAAACATAAAGTCCAAATACCGAACAATAGATGTTTTAATAATAGACGACATTCAGTTCTTGTCGGGAAAAGAAAGAACGCAAGAAGAGTTTTTCCACACGTTCAATCATCTTTACGAAAAGAATAAGCAAATTATTCTGTCTTCAGATCGACCGCCAAAGGCAATTTCTGCCCTAACCGAAAGGTTGAGATCTCGCTTTGAGGGAGGAATGATCGCCGATATTAGTTATCCCGACCTTGAAACCAGAATGGCTATTTTGAAACAAAAAACCCAAGAAAAAAACATTTCTTTGCCAGATGAGATTATCGCGCTGGTAGCGTCTAAAATCCAGAAAAATATTCGAGAATTAGAGGGAGCGCTAAATACGTTACTGGTCCACTACAAAGCGAGCGATTCTTTCGGGATAGAAGACGCAATGGCGATTTTAAAAAAAACCATTATCGCCCCAACCAAAACAACAACCCCTAAAAAAATCATCCAGGCCGTGGCGGACTTTTATGACATCAAAGAAAAAACCCTTTTAATGGCGTCGCGCAAAAAAGAAATAGTAACGCCCAGACAGATAGCGATGTTTCTGTTAAGAGAAGATCTAAAGTGCTCTTTCCCTTTTATTGGGCAAAAACTTGGGGGAAAAGACCACACAACCGCAATCCATTCTTACGAAAAAATAAACAAAGAAGTAGAAAACAACAGCAACTTAAAAGAGGAAATCGAGTTAATAAGACAGAACGTATCTACTTTATAAGCTGGGGAAAAACAACCGCGCCAACAAACCTCTTTTTTACAAACAAGAAACAAACAAGTTTGTTTCTCGCCTTACTCGACGCAAACAAGCATATCTTTTTGACATATCTAAGATAAATAGCGGGAAGCGCGCCCCAACGCAAAAGACAAAAAAAACAACAACTATAAAAATATCCACAACAACAACTAAATGAAAATAATTATATTAAAAGAAAGCTTGCAAAAAAGTTTGAATATTTTTTCCAGAATAATTAGCAAGAGCGCGACATTACCTATTCTGTCCAACGTCTTAATCGGGTCGGAAAAAAATTTTTTAACAATATCAGCCACCGATTTAGAGATGGGAATAAAGCGCTGGGTTTTGTCTAAGACCGAAAAACCTGGCGAAGTGGCCGTTCCTTGGTCTGTGCTTTCTGGCGTAGCAAGTTTTTTTTCTAAAAACCCGATAACCATCGAGTCCCAGGAGTTGCTGCTCAAGATAAGTTCTGACAACTTCAGTGTCAATATAAAGTGTCTTTCAGCCGAAGATTTTCCGGTTATTCCCGACCTAAAAAGCGGGACAGAGTTCTTTGTTCCGTCAGTTGTTTTTCGCGAGGCACTGTCTCAAGTGTGCGACCTGGCGTCTTTATCTTCCGCCAGGCCGGAAATTTCGGGGGTTTACTTTGTTGCGTCCGAAAACACGCTAAGGGTTGTTGCGACCGACAGCTTTCGCTTGGCGGAAAAAACCGTTTTCCTTGAAAAGAAGACGGGTCTCGCAAAAGAAATTTCTTTTATTTTGCCCCAAAAAACCGCCAAAGAGATTGTTAATATTTTTGAAGGCGATGGCATTGACGATCTTAAGATCGTCTTTGACCAAAACCAATTATTGGTAGAGTCGTCGATGACAGAAACCGCGCACCCGGAAACGCGCCTGGCCTCCAAGCTTTTAGATGGAGAGTACCCAAACTACAAAGAAGTTATTCCGCAAAAATACGACACGCAAGCTATTTTAAACAGGGTAGAATTTTTAAACCAAATAAAGCTCGCTTCTTTGTTCTGCGGGAAAACAAACGAAGTTAAATTAAGCGTCGACGACAAGGGCGGGGTGGTCGGAGTTTATAGCCAAAACCAGGATGTCGGGGAGCACTCTTCCTTTGTGCCGGGTAGAATCAAGGGCAAGTACGGCGAGGCCTCGTTTAACTACAGGTTTTTATTGGATGGATTGTTGAAAATAAAAAGTTCAGAAATCGCTCTCGAGCTTTCCGCAAGAAATGGATCGTTGGGGCCCGGGGTTTTAAGGCCTATTGGCGACCAAAGCTATGTTTATGTTTTGATGCCTCTTAATGCGTGACAAATCCTAAAACCACTTGACTAGCGCTTTATCCATAAAAGATCGCCAAATTGGCCCGGCCACAACAACGCCGGGCTCTTTAAGCATTGAGGTGTTGTCGTTGTTGCCAACCCAGGCGCCGACGGCAATAGATGGGGTGTATCCAATAATCCAGCCATCCTTGTAGTTTTCGGTTGTCCCTGTTTTGGCGGCAACTTGGTAGTTATCAAAATACATAGGAGAATTCCACCCAAATATAGGAGACCTGGTTTCGTTGTCGGATAAAATAGAGGTAATCATTCGCGCGACCCCCGGGTCTAAAACTCTTTTTGGGTCGCCAATATTTTCTTCGATTATATTATCGTCCGAATCCACAACTTTGATTACTGTTATCGGCGCCAGACGAAGTCCTTCTGTGGCAAAAACACCGTACGCCGAAACTATTTCTAATAATTTTACTTCTCCGCCACCCAGCACTAACGGCAGGCCATAAAAAAGAGCGGGCTTGGTAAGGGTGTTGATGCCTAATTTTTGGGCTGTTTGGATGCTGTATTCCAATCCGGCCAAATTGCCTAAAACTTTGATTGAGGGGATGTTTAGCGACTGGGCCAATGCTTGCCTTAGGGTTACTGGCCCGCGGAATAAGCCGTCATAATTTTGAGGAACGTATGGGTTGGAAGGACTGCCGAAATTAGTTATTTCGTCCACCACAACCGTTTTGTCGTCGTAACCCTTTTCAAAAGCGGCTGCGTAAACCAACGGCTTAAAAGCCGACCCCGGCTGGCGGTTACGAACAGTCACGTTCGGGTTTGGCTCAAAAAGACAATTTTTCCCGGGAGAACATTCCTTCGGCAAAGGGTCCCCAAAATAGTCCGCTGAGCCCACCATGGCTAGCACCTCCCCGGTTTTTGGATTTATCGCCGCCAAGCTTGCGTTAAACGCTCGATAATTTTTATTAATTGCGACGCCGTCCTGAACTGATTTTTCAGCTAGTTTTTGCAATTCCCAGTTCAAAGAAGTATAAACCTTCAGCCCTTTTTCCTGTAAAAAGGCCTCCCCGTATTTATTTTCCAAATAATCTTTAACATATAACACAAAGTGCGGCGCCTGGATAAACTGGAGAACTTTGGCAAAAGATATTTCCGCCTCCTTGGCCTTTTGTCCTTCATCGCCGCTTACAAACCCTTCTTTTACCATTCTGTCCAAAATAGCGTCTTTCCTTTGGAACAAATCTTCTTTATTTTCACCGTAAGGAGAGAGAAAGCTCGGCGCCTTAATTAGCGCCGCCAAGACAGCCGCTTCTTCTAAGGAGATCTCCGAGACAGGTTTTCGGAAATAGGTCAGAGAAGCCGCTTGGACGCCGTAAGCGTTAGAGCCAAATGGTACTTGGTTGAGATAAAATTCCAATATCTGGTCCTTTGGATACTTTCTTTCGAGCTCTATTGTTAAAATCACTTCTCTGATTTTTCTTCCCAAGGTTTTTTCTTTGGTCAAAAAGGAAGAGCGGATAAGCTGCTGGGAGATGGTCGAGGCGCCTTGAGTCGGTTTTAGCAGTTTTAAATTTATTAAAACCGCTCGGCCGATCGCTTTAAGGTCAACGCCAAAATGATTGTAAAAATTAATGTCTTCGGCGGCGAGCACCGCTTTTATCAGATGATCCGGGACAATACCTAACGAAACTATTTCTCGTTTTTCTTCGCCATACATTTCATACAATAGAATTTCTCCGGTTTTGTCGTATATTTTAGTTGACTGGGTGAATGACTTTTCGGTGAATTTTTCCGGCCGAGGAAGGTCTTTAGCGTAATAAACGAATAAAAATAAAAAGCTTGAAACTAAAAACAACAGCCCAAAACCAATCACTCCTAAAAACGCCCAAAAAGCGCCCAGTTTCCCCAGCTTTTTATATATCTGGCGATGAAATTTTCTTTGCGGCATCATAAAAATTTTACCCCGTTAGAAAAAGATTTTCAAGCGCGAAAACAAGTTCTTTGACATTCTTCAACGAGGCGAACCAAATTAAAGGCCGGTTTGCAACCGAGCCCCTGTTTGTTATGATTAAAAAATGAACCATTCCAAAAAGCAAAAAATTAGAGAAATTTTAACGAGGGGCGTGGAAAAGATTTATCCCAACAGCGTTGCGTTAGAGGCGATTTTGAGGTCGGGTAAGAAAATCCGGCTTTACAATGGCATTGATCCGACTGGCCATCTCCACTTGGGTCACCTGTCGGTCTTGAAAAAACTGCGTCAGTTTCAGGACCTAGGCCATGAGGTTATTGTTTTGATGGGCGATTTCACCGCGACCATTGGCGATCCAACGGACAAATTAGCGGTTAGAAAAGCTTTAACCAGAAAAGAGGTGCTGAAAAACGCCAAAAATTACAAAACCCAAATCGGGAAAATTTTAGATTTAAAAAAATCCAATGTCCGATTTTTACGCAATGAGAAATGGAATAATAAATTAAAACCAACGGATTTATTGCGGATATTTTCCCAATTTACCGTAGCCCGACTTTTAGAAAGAGATATGTTTCAAAAACGGATACAAGAAGGTAAAGATATCTTGTTGCACGAATTTGTGTACCCGGTATTTCAAGCGTATGACAGCGTGGTTATGAATGTGGATTTAGAGGTTGGCGGCAACGATCAGACCTTTAATATGTTGCGAGGCAGGGACTTGATGAAAAAAGTAAAAAACAAGGAAAAATTTGTGATGTCGTTGAAATTATTAACCGATTCCGCCGGCAAAAAAATGGGCAAAACCGACGGTAACCTCGTTGCTTTATCCGAAAACCCAAAAGAGATGTTCGGCAAAATTATGGCGTGGCCTGATTCTTTATTGGGAATTGGTTTTGAGCTTCTGACAAGCATTTCTCAACGGGAAATCAAAAAACTTTTAACCAATCCGAAAAACGCGAAAATCCTGTTGGCGAAAGAAGTTGTTAGAATTTGCCATAGCGACAAAGAATCAAATTTGGCCAAAAAAGAGTTTGGAAGGATTTTTAGGGAAAAACAATTACCCCTCAAAATTCCAGAAATTAAAATTTCCGAAGATTCGCTTTATATCTCCGATTTATTAGTCAAAGCTAAATTGGTTTCATCTAAATCCGAGGCAAAAAGATTAATTATTCAGGGCGGAGTAAGGTTGAACGGGGAAACGCAGAGAGACTGGAAGGAATCAATCAAAATAAAAAAGGGCCTTATTATACGGGCCGGCAAAAGAAGGTTCGCCAAGATTATTTAAGTTTCTTTGATAATATAGGTTAAAGCTACCGCTAAGGCGTCCGCGGCGTCATCGGCCTTGGGTAATTCCTTAAGTCCGAGCAGTTTTTTTATTTTACTTTGGACTTCTGTTTTTTCCGCGCGGCCGAATCCGGTTACGGTCATTTTGACTTGCAGCGGCGTAAAGCTGAAAACCGGGAGATTGTTTTTAGCCGCCGTAAGCAAAATAACTCCCCCAGCTTGGCTTACGGGAATAGCCGTCTTGAGGTTTTTAAAAAAATAAAGATTTTCCATAACCAGCACGTTTGGTTTATGCTTTTTAATCAATCGGCTTAATTCGTTATTTATTTTTTTTAACCTTTCGGGCCTAACCTCAGTAGGGGAGGTTTCTATTAGGCCGCAACTCACGTATTTTAAAGCGGGTTTTCTGCCCGTGTTCTTTTCGATAACACCGTAACCGATAGTGGCTAATCCAGGATCGATGCCCAAAATAATCATATTTTAATCTCCGATGTTAGAATAAATCTCTTGAACAGCATCTAATTCGTCCAGCGCTTCAAAAAGCTTTAAACATGCTTCTTTGCTTTCTGGTTTTGTTTCGGCTTTCTCTTTGGCTATCCAATCCAAAGACGAATCCTCTATTGTGATTCCTTTTTCTTCCAGGGATGTTTTGACTTTTTCTAATTCTTCCGGCTTCGTGTAAACGTACAAATAATCATCGCGCCAGAGCGCATCGTCGGCCCCGGCCTCAATGGCTAATAGCTCAAGGCCTTCTTTTTTACTGGTCGAAGTTTGGGATTTAGCGTCAATAGCGATATATCCTTTTTTCTCAAACATCCAGCGAACCGAACCCTCGTTGGCTAATTTACCGCCATGCTGGTTTAGAGCCTGTTTGATTTCTCCCAGCGTTCTGTTTGTGTTGTCGGTAATTCCTTCAATAATTATGGCTACGCCTTCGGGGCCGTAGGCGTCAAATAAAACTTCCTCCAGTTTTTCTCCAGCTAATTCTCCGGTGCCGCGCTTAATCGCCTTTTCGATATTGTCTTTTGGCATATTGGCCTCCTTCGCTTTTTCAATGGCCAATTTGAGAGACGGGTTCATCGCGGGGTCTCCGCCCTTTTCTTTGGCCGCTATTGATATCACTCGAGAAAGCTTCGAGAATATTTTTCCCCGTTTTTTGTCGGTAATTTCTTTGCGATATTTAATTGTTTTAAAATGCGAATGTCCGGACATTTTTTCGAGCGTAGCAAGAAACAAACTTGTTTCTTTATCTCCTTAATTCTATTGGAGTTTAATAATAAAAACAAGAGCGCCTCATTTTTTGGTTCGTCTCGGCATTGTTTTTGGTAGAGATGATTCTTGTCTATCTGGTCGATACCTTTTTTAAGACAAGAATAAGGGCGCCAGAAACAATGGCGACGAGCAGCGCGATCGCTAAAACAAAAAAGAAATTTTTTGTATTTGCAACTTGTACGCCGGCAGCGGCCAATTGTTTGCCGTTCCGGTCTTCCGGCGACAAGCTTGTTTTCAGTTCGGTTTCGGGGTTATCAGTTTGATTGGCGTCGCCAGGAGTTAAAAACCGGCTCCAGAGCCATTTCTCGCCGGTCAGGTTAAATGATTTTCCCTTGGGCGCCGATAGATAACCTATTTCGTTAGCAATCTCGCCGTTTGACGCGGTCAAAACTAATTGTTCTTCGTTATTATTCAATGTGATTTTGGTTTGGGACCTTTTTAGCACTAAAAACTGGTTGGGCGCAATTATTGTGCTGGCTGGCAAAACGTATGTCTTACCAGAATCGTCTTGAATCGACCAGCCGGTTATATCAACTTCAAAATTGTTTTGATTAAAAAGTTCAATCCACTCCTCTTGGTTGTCTGGACCATCGGGATTAGGCAGGATTTCGTTAAGCACAACGCCGGATATAAAATCGGCTTGAGTCGCGACAATCAGGGCGCTTTCGGTTTCTGCGCGGACTTCTTTTGTTTCTTGCACCATTGCCCCGGCGCTGTTTTTTAGCTTTGGCGTGCCGCCGGGGCTTTGGCTTGATTGCCAATTAGTCGGATTGGATTCCGACGAAGCCAACGCGACTCTCTCCATTGTCTGTTTGGTTTTGTTGTCGCCGGCGAACCACTTTTTAGAAGAAAAACAATCCACCTCGTCGACAACATTTTCCGCGTCGTCTCTTAGCGCGATTTTCTGTCCGTTATTGTTGAATTTCCCGGCAAGGTTGGAATAGTTTAAATCGTAACCCGCGATTTTTTCAGATGATGCGATTAAAAAATAACCATAAGCCGGGATTTCTCCCGAAAGATTAAGCGACCAATCGAGTTCGACGCGGTAAAGTTCGATCGCCCAGCCGTTGAGATTAATCGGACTGCTTGCGTTATTGTAAAGCTCCAGCCATTCGTAGCGCCACCGACTCTTTGATTCTACGTCTTTAATTTCAGAGCCCATCCAAGCGACTTCGTTAATAATCACATCGCCGGCTGTTATAGCTTCAGCTTTCTGGGAATAAAAGCCGGCCGCAATCAACGTTAAGCCCAACAGAAGAATCCCTATTTTTATCTTCGTTCTTTTGTTCATCTTATAAATTGTATCAAAGATGCCTTAGTTAAAACAGCCGCTTGGAATGCGCCGCTTTCCTTTAGGCGAAAAATAAAATACAATAGAGAGACGCGTTGTGGCGCGATAAATCTTCGGAGAAAGCCGTAGCGGGCAATCTTGTTTTAATATGGGCGCTAAAAATTTTCCTAAAAGCATTAAAAAGTATTTCAGAAAACAAAAATCTCGTATTCGCCGAGAAGTTTTCGATTCGAAAAGACAAAGGGAATTGATCAGCGACTTATACTCAAAACAATCGATAATCAAAAGCCGCGCCGCCTCCAGCGAAGAATCCGGTTGATTTTATACGAACAGGCGCTATTCTCGGCAATAGCCGCCGAAGAAGCCCCCGTAGTTTAACGGATAAAACAGAGGCCTCCGGAGCTTCAAACATAGGTTCAATTCCTGTCGGGGGCACAAAGAAAACCTTAACTATCAGACGGGTCTAGACGGAGATTCAATTCTTTCTGGCACAGCAAATCATTTACGACGCGTGCTTTCTTGTGGAAAAGGTGTTAGCAAAAAGATTTGACAGAATACTGTTTTTTGATAATCTTGAAATTGAAGGGGGTGCGGCATTTATTGCCTAAGGGCACGGAATTTAATAAAGGAGGATAAAGGACGTCGTCAGAAAAGCCCAATCTGGTAAGCTATTTTAGCCGATTTTGTTAAGTCCGATCTCCCTTCACTAAAAAAGAGAATCTTTTGCCGTTTAAAAGAGAATTTTTTACCGATTAAAAGAGGCAAGACGCCCTCTTTTTTAGTTTGCGAATATATATTAGAATACAATAAAGGGTCGTAAACCAATAAAAATTTTAACATGGCTAACGAAAAAATTTCTCAAGAAACAGGCAAGCTGATCGGAAAAATAGCTCACTATTTTGACAAAATAGGCGTGGCGGTGATTGATGCCTCTGACACTATTAAAATTGGAGACACGATACGAGTTATTGGAGGGGAAGTTGATTTTACCCAACAGGTAGAATCAATGGAATTGGATCGTCAGAAAATAGATATGGCCAAGACCGGCGATTCGTTCGGTATGGCTGTAAGCCAAAAAGTCAGGGAGGGCTACAAAGTATATAAGGTTTAATCGCGGCGGATCGGTTAGTTGACATTGCTATCCGATAAGCTATTTCGCTTATGGAGCTTTTAGGTAATTTTCAAATAGAGACATTTTGGCAATTATTGCTTGCTGCCATCTTGGGGGCGTTTATTGGCGTTGAGAGGGAATATAAAAAGAAAGGAGCGGGGTTGCAAACTTACAGCTTGGTGGCATTAGGATCTTGTCTTTTCGCGGTTATATATGTGGTTTTGGTTAGCGGTCAGGCAGAAAATTTTCCGTTATTCGGAGCCGCGCCGGAAATCATCAAAGCGGTTGCCACCGGTATTGGTTTTATTGGCGCCGGAGTGATTTTTAGGCAAGTGTCTGGTCCTACTACCGGTTTGACCACTGCTGCCGGGCTTTGGGTTGTTTCGGCTATTGGCGTCGCCGCCGGTTTTCAGCTTTATTTTTTAGCGATTACCGTGACAGCATTAACCATTGTTGTTCTGGCTGGATTCGGGGCGTTAGAAGAGAAGTTTTTCAGGTAAAACACGCCCTATGTCATACCAAAAAATTCTCGGTTCGGTCATTATAATATTAGGTTTGGCGGTGATATTTTACACCCTTTTTCTTTCGTACAATATTTTTACCGCGAAAGCCGCGGCGCCAGAAGTTTTTAAAATATCGGGGCAAAGCAACGATATCACTACTGCCAACACCCAAAAACAAGGATTGCCATCGGATATCCAAAAGTTAATAGAAGAGCAGTTACAAGGACAGCTCGCGTCTTTTATGCCCGCTAACGCAATGCCCAGGTTGCTAAACCTCATTAGCTGGTCTGTTTTGGCCGGTATTTTTATTTTCGGCGGGAGCCAGATTGCCGGCATTGGGGTAAATCTAATAAGAAAGTAAAACCCGTCATATTGGTATGGCAAGCGTAAAATTTGCAGCCGACTTTCATTTACACAGTAAATACTCCCGAGCTACAAGCAAGGACTTGGATTTAGAAAACCTGGATAAATGGGCTCGGATTAAAGGCGTCAAGGTTTTGGGCACCGGAGATTTTACCCATCCCGAATGGTTTAAGAACCTTAAAGAAAAATTAAAACCGGCCGCTCCCGGTCTCTTTGCCCTCGGATACAATCCCCAGCCCGGGTCAGGCGACCCAACTTTTTTTATTTTGACCGTTGAAATCAGCTGTATCTATTCAAAGAACGGAAGAGTCAGGAAAATCCACGTCATTATCGTCTCTCCGTCTTTTGAGATTTGCGAAAAAATCAATAGCCGATTAAGTTTTATCGGCAATCTAAAGGCGGACGGCAGACCGATTTTAGGGCTTGACGCCAAAGAATTGGCCAAGATAGTTTTAAATATTTCTTCCGATTGTTTGGTGATTCCGGCTCACGCTTGGACACCTTGGTTTTCGGTTTTCGGTTCTCGTTCCGGATTCGACTCTATTGAAGAATGCTTTGAAGAATACTCGCAATATATCTATGCCATCGAGACGGGATTGTCGAGCGATCCCGCCATGAACTGGCGTTTGTCCGCTTTGGATAAAGTTGCGCTGATCAGCTGTTCAGACGCCCATTCGCCGGCTAAAATTGGCCGCGAGGCGAACATTTTTAATACCGAAATTGACTATTTCGCGATTGCGGAAGCGATTAAGTCAAGAAGCAAAGAAAAATTTTTGCATACCGTCGAGTTTTTCCCGGAAGAAGGAAAATACCACTACGACGGCCATCGTCTTTGCGGCATTAGTTTGCCGCCAGAAGAAACCAAGAAACTAAATAACCTTTGCCCTAAATGCGGACGCATTTTAACAATCGGGGTTTTAAATAGGGTGAACGTTTTGGCGGACAGGGCGGAGGGTTTTCGTCCGGACAACGCTATTCCTTTCAAGAGCTTGGTTCCTCTGGAAGAGATTATCGCCAACGTTCTTGGAGTTGGGGTTGGCGCAAAACAGGTCAGGGCGGAATACGAAAACCTGATAAAAAAAATTGGCAACGAATTCCATATTTTACTTTCAGCCACCGAAGATAATTTGCAGTCAATCACATTTCCGGAAATAGTTGAAGGCATACTAAAAGTTCGAGAGGGCAAGGTTGAAATTGCGCCCGGGTACGATGGCGTCTACGGTAAAATCAAGGTTTTTTCCAGGGAAGATCAGAAGGTATCACTAAGTCAAAAGTCTCTTTTTATCTAAGTTTCGCTTGACTCGTTCGCTCGGCGGATTATAATGAGCAATGGTTCTTTCGGTGTGTTTTTTTCGGACGAAACGGCTTTTACGATGCCTTGCGCGCGGACTTGACAAACCGCCAGTGGCGGATAAAATAAAGACAGAGAATAATATGTTGAAACCTAAAAATACACCGCAATCGCATAGGGCCGTTACTGGATGGTTTTCTGTTAAGCCGAAAAATTCCGGGGGGGTTGTGGAATAAGATTCATTTTCTCGATACTCTTAACCTCCTCGCAGCAGGAGGTTTTTGGCTCTTATGGTCGGATATTAATTGGTTAGTGAAAAGTTCTATGTAATCATGACAGAACAAAATAAATTCTACTTAACTAAAGAAGGATTAGAGCGGATCAAAAAAGAATATGGCCGGATGAAAAATCTTCGGCTTCTAAAAACAAAGGGCGAAGCTCCTCGGACTTGGCAATCAGAAGATTTAAATCCTGAATACTTGGCTTTCCAGGAAGATCTAAGTCTTTTTGAAGTCAGGATTAATGAGTTGGAGCATATCCTTAATAATGTTGAAATAATCAAAGCTCCTCAAAAAGATTCTCGGGGCATAGTGCGCTTAGGAGCTACCGTTACCTTGGAAGAGGCCGATGGTCAAGCGAATGAATTTATGATTGTGGGAACGCTTGAGGCGAATCCCGGGGAAGGAAAAATTTCATCGGAATCACCGGTGGGTAAAGCTATTTTGGGTCGTAAAATCGGAGAAGAGGTTCTCATAACTTCACCAATAGCTGTTCGATACAAGATCAAGAAAATAAGGTATCAGCTTGGCTAATTTCTCATGATATTTCATGAATGATACTCTTAAGTTTTTCACTGAAGTTGCCAAGCTGAAAGAGTTTAAGCGAACCGGGTGGGTTCTAAGAGGGGTTAAGGACCCAGAGACCATCGCCGAGCACAAGTTTCGCGTGACGCTTTTGGCGTGGCTTTTGGCTAAAAAACGAGGACTTAATGTCGAAAGAGCGATTAAAATCGCGCTCTCTCACGATTTATGCGAGGTTTATACCAGAGATATCACTCCATACGTTGGCCTTTTGCCGAGAAATAAAGCCAAAAGAAAAGAATTTTTAAAGAGATGGGTTCGTCTTCCGCAGCAACAAAAAGAGAAAAGAGCAAAAATAAAGTTTAAACGAGAAAAAAAACTTCTTTTAAAATTGGTCAAATTTTTAAAACCTAACGTTCGGAACGAAATCTTTTCTTTATGGATGGACTACGAAAAAGGGATTTCGCGCGAGGGCAGGTTTGTTAAGCAGTTGGATAAAATAGAACCACTCATCCAGTCGATCGAGTATTTTGGCGCCAAGAATAATACCCCAGTGACCGGTTGGTGGGAAGAGATAGAAGAATTAGTGGAAGATCCTTTATTGCTTGAGTTTTTGGAGGCCATTCAAAAAAAGTTTTACAAGAAAACAACGAAAACTTCAAAAAAAACAAAAGATTTAGACGGTATTTTAGAAGTCATTTTGATGGCGGGAAAACTGAAAAGAAGAAAAAGAAAGGGGTGGATTTTAACTGGCGCGCGCAATCCAGAGACGATAGCGGGCCACGTCTTTATTTTATTATTGATGGTGTGGATTTTTAGCAAGGCCGAGCCATTGAAATTAAACAAAGAAGGTCTTTTTAAAATGGCTTTATCTCACGGCATTTGCAAGATTTACACAAACGACCGAACGCCTTACGATAGTATTCTAAAAAATAAGCACAAAAAGGCGCAAAGAGAGATTCTAAAAAAATGGGTTCGTTTTTCCAAGAAAGAAAAAGCCGAAAACTTTCTTAAAAAATATAAAGAAGAAAAAGCGTCTTTGGCAAAGATTGTGGCGCCATTGGATAATTCTTTGAAGAAAGAAATTATTCAGCCGTGGGAAGAATTAAAAACTATGGGTTCGATCGAGTCCCGTTTTTTTCATCAAGTTGACGTGTTGGCGAACCTTTTTCAGGCGCTTCAGTACTGGAAGCAAGATAAAAATTTTCCCATTGCTTCTTTTTGGGAGTGGGCTTTTGAGTCCGTCGACAATATCGCGGTTCTTCAGTTTACGGAAACCCTAAAGAGAAGGTTTTATGGCAAACGACTCATAATTCCTTCTGGCATTGCCTCTACCATCGCTTCACTTTGGCAGAATTTTAGCAACACAAAGCGATGAAATTTTCGCTGTTAACCAGGGGAGATTATGATATTATTGATATAACAGGTAAGGTGGCCGAAAAAGTCAGGGCGCCGGCGGTTAAAAGCGGTATCTGTTTAATATCTTGCTCCTGTTCTACCTGCGGCATAACAACAATGGAGTATGAGCCGAATTTGGTCGCTGATTTTCAAGAGTTTTTAAGAAAACTTATTCCCTGCGATAAGGATTACCGCCATAATCGGACGTGGGACGACGCTAACGCGCACTCTCATATTGGATCGTCCCTTTTGAAGCCATTTTTAACCGTTCCGATCGATAATGGAGAGCCGACGTTGGGTTCGTGGCAACAGATCGTTTTTATTGATTTTGACAATCGTCCCAGACGAAGAGAAGTCTTAATTAAAATAGTTAACTCGGAGAAATAGAAGGTTCGCAATTTATAATTAACAATTAACAGTATGAAAAATAAATTTTGGTTAATCATTGTTCTTGTTATAATTTTAGTTCTATTGGTCGCGTTGCTTTTGACAGCTGTTTTTCAAGGACTTGGAGCGTCGCGCTCTTCAAATACAGGATCTACTATATCTCAATCTGGCGCGCCGGGATTCTTGGATGCGATCTCTTTTGTAAAAATGGGGGCAGTTGAGAATTCTTCTTTTGACGCGGCAGAAGACGTCGCAGGAGGCGCTTTGGCAGATGCCGTTAGCCGATTGGTTATTAAATCCGGATATTTGGGTGTAACGGTAAAAGATATTGCATCTTCGGTTAAAAAAATTATTGAATACGCAGAAAGCAAAAATGGTTGGGTTGTGTCTAGTTCCGTGTCGGAAGAGGAGCAAGTTCCTATTGGCAGTGTTGCCGTTAGAGTGCCGGCTGATGGTTTTGACGACGCTTTGTCTTTTGTCAGAAATTTAGCCGTCAAAGTGTCATACGAAAACAGCCGAGGACAGGATGTTACCGAGGAATATGTTGATTTGGAATCAAGATTGACAAACTTAGAAGCAACTTCCGCGCAATTGTTAAAATTAATGGAGCGCGCCGGGAAATTATCCGAAGTGCTGGAGGTTCAGAGGGAGCTTACCAGAACGCGTCAGGAAATAGAAATTATTAAGGGCAGAATGAAGTACTTGGACGAAAACGTTAAAATGGCGACAGTCAGCGTTGATTTGGCGCTCTCGGAAGAATTGCTCCCGGTGCCTCCATCGGAAAAATGGAGACCAAAGTATGTTTTGTTGAGAGCGTGGAAAGAAGCAATTGAATTTTGGAAAGTAATCTCTTATACGGTGATTACCGTTATTGCTTGGGCGGTGGTTTGGGTTCCGCTTGGACTTCTGGTTTGGTATGTCTGGTCTGGGTATAAAAAGAGACGTAAGCTTTAAGAGTGATGCCTGGCATAAATAAGGTTATTAGGATACTGATTATTTCCGATTTCTTTCTGCAGTCCGGCTGGGGTTTAATCGGTCCCATTTTCGCCATTTTCTTGACAGATCATGTCCAAGGAGGGAATTTAGCAACTGTTGGTTTCGTTGCCGCCGCCTATTGGTTGGCAAAATCAATTGTTCAGCCGTTTCTGGCTTATTATTTTGACAAAAAATCCGGAGAAAAGGATGATTTTTGGTTTTTGGTTTGGGGTATGTATGTCGCTAATATAATTCCATTAGGGTATCTCATTTCTACCCAGGTCTGGCACATTTTTCTGCTCGAGTTAATCAGAGGATTAGCAATGGCGTGTGTTATACCTACTTGGTCGGCGATTTTCACTCGCCACATCGACAAAGATTGGCAGGCCTTTTCTTGGAGCGTTTACAGCACCAGTATTGGTTTTGCTTTTGCTTTCGCTGCCGCTTTCGGAGGGATAGTAGTCAGCGTCCTGGGATTTCAAGCCGCCTTTGTTATGGTCGCTATTTTCGGAATTTTGGCCTCTACGGCGTTATTGGCAATCAGGCGCCAAATTTTTCCCGGAAGAACCGTTCACCGCATCGTTCCTATTCAAAAATAAGACGATCGTGTTTGGTATCGAGAGCGCGGAGGACTTGCATAGTGTTTTTTATGGAAAACAAAAAACTTGCTCGCATATTGCAAGAAATAGCCGATTATCTAAAGATGGAAGGCGCCGATTTCAAACCATACGCCTATCAAAGAGCCGCTTTGGTTTTAGATTCGTTGGAGGAAGATGTTAGAGAGATTTATCGGCAAGGCGGAAAAAAAACTTTAGAAGAGATTCCTGGAGTAGGCAAGAGTATTGCCGAAAAAATAGAAGAGTTTTTGAAGACCGGCAAAATACAATACCACGAATCGTTTAAAAAACGATTACCCTTAAACATCGAAGAGATTATTGCGGTGGAGGGCGTTGGTCCGAGAAAAGCCAAAGCACTCTATCAAAAATTAGGCATCCGCGGTTTAAAAGACTTGGAAGAAGCGGCAAAAACGCACAAGATAGCTCCTCTCTTTGGTTTTGGGGAAAAAACAGAAAACAATATCTTAGAAAGCATTGCTTTTTTGAAAAGAAGCAAGGGCAGGTTTTTGTTGGGAGAGATTTTTCCAAAAGTTGAAAAAGTTTATCAAAAACTTAGCAAATTTAAAGAAGTGGAAAAGATTTCTTTGGCCGGCTCTGTCAGGAGAATGAAAGAAACCATTGGCGATGTTGATTTTCTGGTTATTTCCAGAAAGCCCGAAAAGGTGATGGATTTTTTTGTTTCTCTGCCTGGCATTATCAAGATTTGGGGCAAGGGTAAGACCAAAGCGTCCGTAAGGGTAGAGGACGGTTTTGATATGGATATCAGGGTGGTGTCGGCGAAATCATACGGCGCGGCTCTGCAGTATTTTACCGGCTCCAAAGAGCACAACATCGCTGTTCGCACTATTGCTATTGGCAAGGGCTTGAAGCTTTCAGAATACGGCCTTTTTTCCGCCAAAGACGCCCGCCTGCCGGACGGACAAGGACCCGCTTCTGGAGGGTGGGGATCAAAAATGATTGCCAGCAAAACAGAAGAAGAGATTTATAGGATATTAGGCATGCAAACGCCGCCGCCAGAAATAAGAGAAAATGAAGGAGAAATAGAGGCGGCTCTCAAGGGGGAATTGCCAGGGCTCTTAAATGTAAAAGATATTAAAGGAGATTTGCACTGCCATTCTGATTGGGATGGAGGGGCTAACTCCATTGAGGAGATGGCTAAAGCCGCAAAAGACCTTGGCTATGAGTACATCGGCATTTCCGACCATACAAAATTTCTGCGGATTGAACGCGGCCTTAATGAAAAGCAATTATTAGAGCAAAGAAAAGAAATTGATAAAATCAATCGTAAATTGAAAATTGAAAATTGTAAATTTAAGCTATTGCACGGTTGCGAAGCCAATATTATGCCCGATGGATCTATAGATATTAGCGACGAGGCGTTGGCGCGGTTGGATTACGTGATTGCCGGGGTTCATTCCTCTTTGAAAATGGAAAAAGAGAAGATGACCAAAAGGATAGTAAGAGCGATGGAAAATCCTAACGTGGATATAATCTCTCATCCTACGGGTCGTCTCATCAAAAAAAGAGATGCTTATCAGATGGATTTTGACGAAATACTACGGGTTGCCAGCAAGACAGGCACTATTTTGGAAATTAATTCTTCTCCGACGCGACTCGACTTGAACGATCAGAATATCCGCCGCGCCAAAGAGGCCGGCGTTAAAATGATTGTTAATACCGATTCTCATCACAAAGATCAGTTGCAATATATTGGATTCGGTGTTGCTCAAGCGCGACGCGGTTGGGCGGAAAAAGAAGACGTTGTTAATACTCAATCGGCCGAAAAACTGTTAAGATGCTTTAAATGATTAAATTGTTATGGTAGAAAAATCCGCCGGAGCGGTAATTTTTAGAAAAAACGAGGGTAAACTTTATTACCTTCTTTTAAATTATGCCGCCATCGGCGATGTTAATAAGACATATTGGGGTTTTCCAAAGGGGCATGTTGAGAAAGGAGAGCGGGAAATAGACACCATTAAAAGAGAGGTGGCGGAAGAGACAGGAATAACAAGCCTTTGGTTTGCCGATGGCTTCAAGGAAACAGAAAAGTATTTCTTCAAACACGGAGATAAAACTATTTTTAAAACCGTTTATTATTTGCTCGCTGAGACCCAGACCCAAGATATCAAGCTTTCCCATGAGCACTTGGATTTTATTTGGTTGCTATACGAAGACGCGGCGGAAAAACTAAGTTTTAAAAACGCTAAAGGAATTCTTGAAAAAGCCAATAGCTATCTAATTCAAAAACCAAAAACGCAAGGCGCAAAATGGCAACGAAAAATTCAAAAGCGAGGTTTACGCAATAGCCAAGAAAATTCCCGAGGGGAAAAGTTTTAAGCTATAAGCAAGTGGCGGAGTTGGCGGGCAGGCCGAAAGCTTTTAGGACGGTAGGCAATATTTTAAACCAGAACCGTGATTATGGAATTTCTTATCATGGGGTTATAAAGTCCGGCGGCGAAATCGGCGGTTACAATTCAGAAACAAAGAAAAAGATTGCTTTGCTTAAGAAAGAAGGCGTTCCGATCAAAAAACTGCCCAATGGCAGTTTTGTTGTTGATTTCAGATATCGATTATTTTTTAACCTCTTTTACGATTTTCTCGAAAATTTCCGGCCGTTTTTCTATAAGTTCCGCCAGAATTTTTCTGTCCAATTCTATTTTGGCTTCTTTGAGGAGGTGTATAAACTTGCTATAGTTCGTGCCGTATTTTTTGCACATTGAAGAGATTTTTGTTTGCCAAAGTTTTCTAAATTCTCTTTTTCTGACCTTTCGGTCGCGGTAAGAAAAAGTCCAGGCGTGATAAAGCGCGTCTTTGGCGAGACGGTATTTTGACTTTCTTCCCCAGCGGAAACCTTTAGTATGCTGCAGGATATTTTTCCTTCTTTTGTTGGCGGTTTTTCCTCTTTTTACCCTTGCCATTTTATTTAAAAACCTAAAAAATTAAAAACAAATCACCCTAAGATTTTAAAAGTTTTCTGATTTTTTTTGCTTCTGGTTTTGACAACGCAACCCACTTTCTTCCTTGCCTGACGGCTTTCCCCGATTTTTTAGCGCGATAATGATCTTGCCCCGTGGGCCTTCTCAAAATCTTGCCTGTTTTGGTTATTTTGAATCTTTTTGTTATGGATTTTCTGGTTTTCACCCCGTTAGAGATCTGTCTTATATAACGCTATGCTATTTTTGAGCAGATTCTTGTTGGTGGTTATGCTCCCATTATCGTCGATCAAAAAAAATGAAATTAAATTTTTTCTGGCTAAGGTTTCTAACGGGGCTCATGCCGCCAATATCTCTGATTTTAGCCAATATCCGTCCAATCATATTGGCGATAGTTCGTATTCTTATTGGTATCTGTTCGCGTTTATGCCTTGGTTATGATAGCCGTAAAGCCCCTTGCTTCTCTTTTCAATTCCCTTTCTGTTTTGATCGGAATGGCGTTGTTGAGCGACTCTAAAAATTGCTGCGCTTTTTCTTTGGCGATATCGGATAACGTTTTTTCTCGTCCTCTTAACACCAATTCTACTCTTACCTTGTGCCCTTTTTTTAAAAATTTCTCAGCTAATTTGGCTTTAATTTCCATGTCGTGCTGGGAAGTTCTAAATCCCAATCTTATTCCCTTTAGGTCGCTATGGAATTTGACGGTTGTTTTTTCTTTTCTTTGCTCTCGATAAAGATATTTACCAAAGTCCACTATTTTACATACCGGCGGTTCAACCTTTTCGGTAACCTGCACTAAATCTAAATTACGCTCCCTGGCTGTGCGAAGCGCTTCTTGGATTTCGACTACGCCCAACTGTTTTCCGACTTCATCTATTAATCTTACCTGCTGGGCTTTTATTTGATTGTTTACCGGCGGTCTTTTTGTCAAAAACGCAAATTTATTAATTGTGTTGACGGGGTGGAGGCGGAGGGGTTGAACCCTCGTCCGAAAATTTTTCCAGAAATAGTTCTACAAATTTAGCTCGGTTTGTTTTGGGACAAAAAGTGTCAAGCCGAGCAAAACCTTTTTGTCCTTGGCTCAAATGGTTCGGCAATCTTTTGAGCCAAAAGATTGCCTATCTCGAAAAATATGACACCCTCGCGACCCATCGAGAGTCAGCCGTTCGGATGCTGCCTCAAGCAAAAGCTAAGACAGGTTTTTGAAATAAGTTGGCACTTATTCGTTCCTCAAAGATTAACGAGATTTGAGGTTGCTCGATTTGCCTTTTTCTGGCGAAATCCTCGTCAAAGCTTTCGCCCCCATTATTTGTTTTTCAACCCTTCGAACTCTCGATGAAGGTTGGGATGGCCTAAGTCGAATCTTATCATCAAATCCTGCTATCTCAGGGTTGACTCTGAGCGACAAACATTTAGGATTGTTGTCGAAGAGTCAATATTCTTTTAATTTTCTTTCTATCTCTTTTTGGGCCTCTCGTTTTTTAATCAATTCTTTCTTGTTGGCTTGCTTTTGCCCTTTTCCCACTCCGAATTCCATCTTGATTTTTCCTTTAACAGTATACACTTTTAATGGCACTAAAGTCAAGCCCTTTTGTCGCGTTTTCCCGATGAGGTATTTGATTTCCCGTCCTTCCAGAAGCAGTTTCCTTGCCCTTTCCGGATTGTAATCGGTCGGCGCGTTTTTGGGCTGATAGGGCGGTATTTTGGAGCCAACCCAAAACACCTCGTTTTCTTTAACAACAACGTAACTGCCAGCCAAACTTATTCCCCGGGTTTTAAGGGACTTCACTTCTTGTCCGATCAAAGCGATACCGGCTTCAAACCTTTCCAGGATATCACAATCAAAGCGGGCCTTTTTGTTTTCAGCGAGAATTGTCATAAGTTTGGTAAGCTTATTTAGTTCGCTTCGCGCCATTCGAGCGAAACGATACTTGGCGCTGAGTTTTCCGTAAACGTAGTCATTGTTTTAATTTAGCACGGGGATTTCGCTTCTGGCAAACTTTTAACTTGATTTATTTTTTAGTCAAGCTATACTGCAAATAGTCAATTTTCATGAGCGTCTCCTTTTCGAATACGGGGTAGATACGTTTTTATTATCTGCCCCTCTTTTTTTCCAAGCCATCATTATTCCTACGCTAAAAACAGGTTTTTCGAAAACTTGTTTTTGTTTTAGGTCAAAGGTAAACTAAGTTAACAATGCGGGAAAAAATCATCAAATTGCTCCAAGTGTCAATAAACAAAAACCAAAAATCGGGATTTTTCCCGAAATTCGCCGTCCCTGATGTGAAAATTGAAAGGCCCGATAACAGCGCTTTCGGGGACTACTCAAGCAATCTGGCTTTGGCGGTTTCTAAGATTGTTGGTAAGAATCCATTGGAAACGGCCGACTTGATTGTAAAATCAATTAACCATCAAGAATCGGCGGCGCTGTTCGACAAGGTCGAAGTTGCGCCCCCGGGCTTCATTAACCTTTTTGTTTCTCAAAAACTGATTTTTAACGGCTTGCAAAACGTTATTAAACAAAAGCGCGTTTTTGGTCACTCTTCTTGGCAAAAAAATAAAAAAATCATAGTTGAGTTTACCGACCCCAATCCTTTTAAAGAATTTCATATCGGACATTTATACACCAATACTGTCGGCGAGGCGATTGCCAAGCTTCAAGAAGCTACGGGAGCTAAGGTTAAAAGGGCCAATTATCAGGGTGATGTCGGCCTGCACGTGGCTAAAGCGGTTTGGGGGGTGCGGCAAAAAATGGCAATTGGGAACATAAATCTTGCTTCGCTTGAGCAGAAAGAGCTCAAAGAAAGGATAAAATTTTTAGGCGAATCATACGCCTATGGCGCGAAATCTTTCGAAGAGAACGAAGCGGCAAAACAAGAAATAATTACTTTAAATAAAAAGATTTTTGATCTGGATCCAGAAATTAAGGAAATTTACGAAAGAGGACGTCGCTGGAGCTTGGATTGTTTTGAAGAGGTGTATCGTCGGATTGGGGCTCGCTTTGACTATTATTATTTTGAAAGCAAAGTTGGCAAAACGGGTTTAAAATTAGTGAAAGATAATATAAAGAATGGGGTTTTCCAAGAAAGCCAGGGCGCTGTCATATTCCCCGGAGAAAAATACGGATTGCACAGCCGCGTTTTTATTAATTCTCAAGGATTGCCGACTTATGAGGCTAAAGAATTGGGGTTGGCCTTGGTGAAATATAAGGATTTTCGTTATAACGCGTCCATTATTATTACCAGCAACGAAATTATTGATTATTTCCAAGTTTTAATAGCCGCCTTGAAAAAAGTTTCTCCAGAGTTGGGAGAAAAAACGATCCATATTCCTCACGGAACGTTGCGGCTAAGCGAAGGGAAAATGTCGAGCCGTTCGGGCAATGTTGTTACCGCCGAATCATTTCTGAATCGCATTAAGGAGTTGGCGGGAAAATTGACCGAATCTTCCGATGAGTCGCGAGGCAGCAATCTGACTGAAATAATAACACTTGGAGCCGTTAAATACGCCTTGTTAAAAGCAAGCATAGGTCAAGACGTAATCTTTGACCAAGATAAATCCGTCAGCATCAAAGGCGATAGCGGTCCCTATTTGCAATATGCCTGCGTTAGATGCAGGAGCGTTTTAAAAAAAAGCAAGAGCGGTGTGCGCGGCGTCAGAGCGCCTAAAAATTATAACAATCTTTCCAAAGAAGAAACTGAAATTTCGCGCCTTATCTTTGTTTTCCCGGATGTTGTCCGGGAAGCCGCTGAAAAGTTTGCCCCCAATTTAATCTGCGGCTTTGCTTTTGATTTGGCGCAAAGATATAATGCTTTTTACGACCGCTACCCCATTCTGAAAGCCGAAAACGAAGAAGTGAAAAGATTGAGATTGCTGTTGACCGCCGCCGTTGCGCAAACACTGGAAAACGCGCTTTTCCTTTTGGGAATAGAGGTACCAGAAAAAATGTGAAGCCCGCACCAAAACCATAAACTTTTTATCGTTAGAAAACGGTTTTTGATGCCCGGACAGCTTATCTATGAAGCTCAAAAATAAATATATTATATTGCGTCACGGACAAACAACTTATCAAATAAAAAAGAAAAAATTGGCTTATCCTTGGCCGGAGAAATCCCCGATTATTTTAACCGATAAAGGAATAAAACAGGTTGAGTTGTCCGCAAAAAAACTCAAAAAGGAAAAAATCGACCTTGTCTATTCTTCCGATGTCTATCGAACCAAGTATACCGCTGGCATAATTATGGAGAACTTAAAAGTGAAAGGCAGAGTTATTTTCGACAAAAGGTTAAGAGATGTTAACCTCGGCGTTTTTAGAGGAAAGCCTCGAGAGCAATTTTTCGATATCTTCCCTAAATTTTCTGAAAAATGGTTTTACGAAAAACCAAAAGGAGGTGAAAGCTGGACTGATTGCCAGGAAAGGGTGGCAAGTTTTCTCAAAGAGATAGACAAAAAACGCAAAAATAAAATAATTTTAATTGTAAGTCACGGTGATCCTTTGTGGCTGCTTGAGGGAGCGGTCAAGGGCTTAAGCAATAAGGACTTGGTGGCAAGGAAAAAGAAATCCTTTCTTAAAACAGGAAGTTTTAAGAAGTTAAATTATTGATTTTACATAATTAGAACATGCTTGATTTCCCAAAAACAGAATTAAAAATATTACGTTTCTGGAAAAAGAATAAAATTTTTGAGAAACTCCGCCGTAAAATCAAGGACAAAAAGCGCTGGTCGTTTTTGGACGGTCCCATAACCGCCAATAACCCAATGGGGGTTCATCATGCTTGGGGCAGAACGTATAAAGATTTGTTCCAGAGATATAAGGCGATGAGGGGTTTTGACCAAAGATTTCAGAACGGCTTTGATTGTCAGGGACTTTGGGTGGAAGTAGAGGTTGAAAAAGAGCTTGGTTTTAAAACCAAGAAAGATATTGAATCTTATGGCGTATCTAAGTTCATAGAGAAGTGCAAAGAGAGAGTGAAAAAATATTCCAAAATTCAAACCGAGCAATCTGTCAGGTTGGGCCAATGGATGGATTGGGAAAATTCTTACTACACAATGTCTGACGAGAATAATTACGCCATTTGGCATTTTCTTAAAAAGTGCCACGAAGACGGTATCTTGTATAAGGGTAGAGATAGCGTGCCCTGGTGTCCGAGATGCGGGACAGCGATTTCCCAGCACGAAATTTTGACAGAAGAATATAAGTTAATTATCCATGAGTCGGTATATTTTAAGCTCCCTATTATTGCAGGAGATTTAGCTGGGGCAAAACTTTTAGCTTGGACTACCACGCCGTGGACCATACCGGCCAATGTTGCCTTGGCGGTAAATCCCGATTTCAAGTACGGCGTTTTTGAAAAAGAAAACGAGAAACTTATTTTGCTTGAGTCCTTGGCGCCGAAAATCCTCGGCGGCGATTTCCGTCAGGTACAATCTTTTTCTGGCAAAGAATTAAAAGGACTAAAATACGAAGCTCCCTTTGATGGGCTGGAAAGAGTGGCACTGGCGAAGAAAGAGCATCCGGAAACCTTTCATTCCGTAGTGCTGGAGAAGAATTTGGTAACCGAACTTGAAGGCACGGGAGTTGTCCATATTGCTCCCGGCGCCGGGGAAGAGGATTTTAAGGTAGGGATGAGAGAAAAGCTGCCAGTTATTGATGTTATTGACGAAGCGGCGAATTATCTTGACTTAATGGATGGTTTTTCCGGTAAAAACGCCAAAGAAAATCCGGAAATCATTGTTGAGCGTCTAAAAAATTACGAACAAGGAAGATTCTTGTATAAGACAGAGGACTATGAACATAGATATCCGACCTGTTGGAGGTGTAAGAAAGAATTGGTGTGGAGGGTCGTTGATGAATGGTATATTGCGATGGATAAACCATCTAAACTAAAAAATAAAAACGAAAAACGAAAAGCGAGAAATCTAAGAGAAGAATTAGTAAGGGCGGCGAAAAAGATTAATTGGATTCCAAGTTTTGGCTTGGAAAGAGAGCTGGACTGGTTGAAAAACATGCACGACTGGCTAATTTCCAAAAAAAGGTATTGGGGATTGGCTCTGCCGATTTTTGAATGCGCTTGCGGTAATTTTGAAGTCGTCGGTTCAAAAGAAGAATTAAAAGAGCGGGCGGCAGAAGGTTGGGAATTATTTTCCGGCCATTCTCCCCATCGTCCTTGGATAGATAAGGTGAAAATAAGGTGTTTAAGGTGTGGCGAAAAGATTTCCAGAATTCCGGACGTTGGCAATCCCTGGCTGGACGCAGGCATTATTCCATTTTCAACCCTTATTGATCCGGCAACAAAAAAGTTAAGCTATACTGCCGATCAAAAGCATTGGCGAAGATGGTTTCCGATAGATTTTGTCACGGAGTCTTTTCCGGGCCAATTTAAAAACTGGTTTTATTCAATTCTTACCATGAGCGTGGTTTTAGAAAAGACAAGTCCCGTGAAAACAATTTTGGGTTTTGCTTCGGTGCGCGACGAAAAAGGAGAAGAAATGCACAAATCCAAGGGCAACGCTATTTGGCTTGACGACGCAGTTAGAGAAATAGGAGCGGATACTATGCGGTGGATGTATTTTAGAGCCAACCCTGCGCTTAATTTTAAATTCGGATATAAAACCGCCAAAGAAGCAAAAAGACAGTTGCTGACTTTATGGAACAGCTATATCTTTTTCAAAACCTACGTCGCGAAAAATGAAATTCCCAAAAAGGAACCAAAGTCATCGCCAAAAAATATCTTAGACAGGTGGATAGCGTCTCGGCTGAATAATTTAATATTCTCTATTGAAGCTAAATTAGACATTTACGATTCCGCCGGCGCCGCGGCCTTAATAGAAAATTTTTTCGTGAACGATCTTTCTTTATGGTACATCAGGAGGTCGAGAAAAAGATTGCAGGAAAAAAATAATTCGCAAGGACGCAAGGAAATTATTAGTACGCTTTATTCCGTTCTTCTTAGTTTGACAAAGTTAATCGCCCCGGCCTTGCCTTTTTTCGCAGAAGAGATTTATTCCGGCCTAAAACAGAAAAATATGCCCCAGTCAATCCATTTGTGCGGTTGGCCAAAGGCAGAAAAAGGGAAAATAAACCGCAATCTTGAGATGAAAATGGAAACAGCAAGAGGGACGGTAGCGGCGGCTCTGGCTTTAAGGGCCGAGGCGAAAATTAAAGTCCGTCAGCCCTTGGGGCAATTGAAAATAAAAAACGCAAAATTAAAAACCGACAAAGAATTATTAAAACTTATCATGGAAGAGGTTAATGTTAAAGAGATTGTTTTTGACGGTAAAATCAAAAACGCAGTAGAGCTGGATACAACAATCACCAAGGAGCTGGGAGAAGAAGGCATGGTCAGAGATGTTATCAGGCAAATACAAGAAATGAGGAAAAAGTCAGGATTTAAACCGCGCCAGAAGATAGTTGTCTTTATCTTTGGGCCGAGCCGAGTTAACGAGGTTTTAATAAAAGACAAAAAATACATTGCAGCTGCGGTAAGGTTAAAGGATTTTATTCTAGAGAGAGACGATAAGGCAAAATTTATCATTGAGGACGAATTAGAGGTTGACGGCGGGAAAATTTGGCTAGCGATTAAAAAAATATAACCTTGATACATTATGTTTATTCATTACCGGACTGAAGGTTTTTTTCTGAAGAAAATGGCGCGAGGAGAGAGCGATCAGCTATTCACGATATATACCAAGGACTTTGGCAAGCTGGAGATTTTGGCAAAAGCCGTTAGGAAAATTAAGTCAAAATTAAGATCGGGCGCCGACCTTTTTTATTTTTCGGAGCTGGAGTTCATACAGGGGAAAAGATATAAAACCCTGACCGACGCTGTGTCAATGGAGCGTTTTCGTCAACAAAGGAAAGATTTACGAAAAACAGCGATTGCGCATAAGGTTTCTGAATTATGCTGTAAATTAGTTAAAGACGGAGAACAAGATAATGGTTTGTGGCAACTGCTTAAAAAAACTTTTGAACGGCTTAATAATGTCTTAAAAGATAAATCCACTTACTTATTAATTTATTATTATTTTTTGTGGAATTTGGTTTCTTTGTTGGGATATAAGCCGGAACTGCGCCACTGTTTTTTTTGCCATAAAAAAATTACGATAGGCAAATTCTATTTCAGCGCTTCCAATGGCGGGATAATGTGCCAAAATTGTTTTGAAGAAAATGCCCCAAAAGCAATCTCTATTAAAAAAGATTGCCGGATCGTGGAGGCCAATGTTATAAAAATTCTGCGCCTTATTTTGCAGCGCGAATGGAATACTCTTGCCAAGGTTAAAATCGGCGCGCTTCATCAAAAACAATTACAAGATATTTCGGAGTATTTTGTCGGTTCTTTGCCTTCTTATTCCAAGTAACACACGACTCGGTATCCATCTTTGAATTAAGGCGCAGAACTGTTAAGATGGAGCTATGAGAAAAAAACTCGCTTTTGTAATGGTGGTTTTGTCGCTGATTCTGCTTGCGGCGGCTTTTTGGTTTCTAAAAAGAAATGTTTATTCCAAGGAAGTGTTAAGAATAGAAATTTTAGGTCCCGCCGAAGCCGAGCTGGCTGGAGAAGTAGATTATATAGTCAAGTACAAAAACAATGGCAATATCCGGCTGGAAGAACCGCGGCTTGTTTTCGAGTTTCCCGAATACACGGAAATAATCAGTAACGGCGGGTCGGGAGAACGAAAAAATTCTTTAAGGCAAGAAAAAGAGCTTGACGACATTTATCCCGGAGAAGAAAAAACAGTCAGCTTTAAGGGAAGATTGCTGGGCAAAGAAAACGCAGCCAAAACTGCCAAGGCATGGTTGAGTTATCGCCCTAAAAATATCATCGCCCAATATGAATCAGCCACCACCTTTACCACTATAATCAAGAGCGTTCCTTTGACTTTTGAGTTTGATATTCCTTCCAAGGTGGAGCCCGGTAAAGAAAGTTTATTCCGCGTCAATTATTTTTCCAATCTTAATTATCCGCTTTCCGGTTTAAGAGTTAAGGTTGAGTATCCGTCTGGTTTTGAATTTGTCGAAAGCCTGCCACGAGCCCTTGGCGGCAACGAATGGGATATTCCTTTGCTGAATAAAACGGAAGGAGGCAGGATAGGTATTACCGGAAAATTGGGAGGCGAGATCGGTGAAACAAAAATTTTTCGGGCAAGTTTGGGTCTTTGGAAAGGGGAAAAATTTATCTTGCTTAAAGAAATAACGCGCGGCATTGAAATTGCTAGGCCCTCGATCTTTATTTCTATGAAGATTAATGATTTGCCAGAGTACATTGCCAACCCAGGAGATTATTTGCACTACGATATTTCTTTCAAAAATACCGGAGAAAAAGTTTTTGAAGATTTATTCCTTGTGGTGCAATTGGAAAAGGATATTTTTGATTTTGACACCGTCCAATCTGGGCTTGGCCAAGTCCAAAAAGAAGCCGGTTCCATAATTTGGGATCATAACACCATGCCCCAGTTAAAGTTTTTACCGGGAATGGAAGAAGGCAAGGTAGAATTTTATATAAAGCTAAAAGAAGAATTGCCTCAAAGCCCGCTTATTCGTACAAAAATTTCTTTAAGTTTTATCCGAGAAGAATTCATCAACAAAATCAATACCGAACTGGCTTTGTTGCAGAAAGGATACTTTAACCAAGGGCCCTTTAAAAATTCAGGGCCATTGCCCCCGCAGGTCGGACAACAAACCACTTATACTGTTTCCTGGCAGGTTAAAAACGCTTACAGCGACGTTAAGAACTTAAAAATCGTAGCGGTTCTGCCGCCTCAAGTCAGATTGACCGGAGAGTTTGCCCCGCCAGACGCGCGCTTAACATTTGACCAGCAGAGCCGGGAAATTATTTGGGAAATTGGAGATTTGCTTTCCAAAGAGGCGAGTCCCGAAGTTTTTTTTCAGATTGCTTTTATGCCCGATATCAGTCAAAAAGACGAGATTGTTGGTTTGGTTGTTTCGGCTCGGGCGATTGGCGAAGATGTCTGGACGGGTAAAACCGTAGAATCAGACGCTGTTTCGGTGAGCACCGATTTGCCAGACGATCCCTCGGTAAGCGAATCGCAGGGAGTAGTGCAATAAATATTTAGCTTGATCAAGGTGGCTCGCGCTTCACAGACGCCGCTTTTAATTATTTTAAGCATGAATAAAGAGAAAGGAGAAAATCTAGACAGGATGGAAAAAATCGTTGCTCTTTGCAAGAGGCGGGGATTTATTTTTCCGGGCTTTGAGATTTATGGCGGACTGGCTAATTCTTGGGATTTTGGTCCCTTGGGTGTTGAATTGAAAAACAACATCAAAAACCTTTGGTGGGAAAGATTTGTCCGCCAACGGGACGATGTGATTGGCTTGGATTCCGCCATTATCACCAATTCAAAAGTATGGGAGGCAAGCGGGCATTTAAAAGAATTCTCTGATCCGCTGGTGGAATGCAAAAAATGCCATGAGCGTTTTCGGATAGAAGACATTAAGGATCAGGGCGGTTGTCTTGAGTGCGGATCGGAACTGACGGTTGCTAAAATGTTTAACTTAATGTTCAAAACCAACCTTGGTCCGACAGAAGGCGATACCGTTTATCTGCGGCCGGAAACCGCCCAAGGAATGTTCGTTGACTTTAAAAACATCTTAGATTCGGCTGGCCGCCGTCCTTTGCCTTTCGGTATCGCTCAAATTGGCAAGGCCTTCCGCAACGAAATTACTCCCGGTAATTTTATTTTTCGTACCCGCGAATTTGAAATGATGGAAATAGAGTATTTTGTCAGGGAAAAAGATTGGGAAAATAGTTTTGAAGGTTGGAGAGTAGAAATGCGAGATTGGATGGAAGAAATTGGTATTGACGCTAAAAAAATTCACGAAACGGAAGTGCCAGAATCAGAGAGAGCTCACTACTCAAAAAAAACCATTGATTTTGAATATGATTTTCCTTTTGGCAAAAAAGAGCTCTACGGGCTGGCATATCGTGGAGATTTTGACCTCAAGAATCACGAAAAAGCGTCTGGAAAAAATTTGAAGTACCGAGATCCTGATACAGGTGAAGAGATATTGCCCTATGTCGTAGAGCCCACTTGGGGAGTGGAAAGAACGGTGTTGGCGTTACTGGATTCAAGTTATTACGAAGAGAAAGACAGAACTGTGCTGAAATTGAAGCCCTGTCTGGCTCCGTATAAAGCTGCTGTTTTTCCTTTATTGGCGAACAAGCCAAAATTGGTTGAGTTGGCGAGAAAGGTTTACGAAGATTTACAAAAGGAAATCTTTGCGGTCTGGGACGACAGAGGGAATATCGGTAAAAGGTATTATTCTCAAGACGAGATTGGCACGCCTTTTTGCGTCACTGTTGACTTTGACAGTTTGGAAAAGAAAGACGCCACCGTTAGGGATAGAGACACCGCCAAGCAAGAGAGGGTAAAAATCAAAGATTTATCAGTTTTTTTAAAAGAAAAATTACAGAATTAAATGTTCAAAAAAACAACATTAAATAATGGTCTAAGGATTGTGGTTACTCCCTTGCAAAATACGCGGGCGGTAACCGTTTTGGTGCTGATTGGCACCGGTTCCAAGTACGAAGTCAAAAGGATTAACGGCATTTCCCATTTGTTGGAGCATATGATATTCAAGGGCACTAAAAAAAGGCCCAACACCCTGGATATCGCCAAAGAATTGGATCGGGTGGGAGGAATTTATAACGCCTTTACCGGAAAGGAATTTATGGGTTTTTGGGTAAAGCTTGATGCCAAGCATTTTGATTTATCTTGCGATGTTGTGTCCGATATGATTTTCAACTCTCTTTTTCAGTCCAAAGAATTGGCGCGCGAGAAAAAAGTTATTTTTGAAGAAATCAATATGATTAAGGACAACCCCCAGGGGTACGTTTTAGATCTTTGGGAAGAATTATTGTACGGCGACCAGCCGGCCGGCTGGATGATTTCTGGCAGTAAGGAAACATTGGAAAAGGTTTCGAGGCGGGATGTTATTGATTACTTCAAATCTCACTTCGTCGCCGGAAATGTGGTGATTTCTATCGCTGGAAACTTAAGCGCCGAAAAAGCGTTAGAAACGGCAAAACGGTTTTTCGGCAAGTTTAAACGATTCCAAAAGCCGGCAAAAAGATCGGTGGTAGAAAAACAAACAACGCCGCAGGTTTTGGTTCACACCAAAAAAACCGATCAGGCGCACTTGTGCCTGGGCGTTCGGGCGTTTGATATGTTTGACAAAAGGCGCCACGCTTTGGATTTGATTGCGGGCATTCTTGGCGGCGTTATGAGTTCCCGGCTTTTTATTAAGATAAGAGAACAAAGGGGTTTGGCTTATTACGTGAGAACAATGCCCGAACATTATACCGATTCCGGGTATTTGGTGACTCACGCTGGCGTGGATACAAAAAAACTGCCCGAAGTGCTGGAAATTATTTTGCGAGAATACAAAGACATAAAAGACAAAAAAGTTTCCAAGGAGGAGCTGACCAAAATAAAAGATAACGCTAAGGGGCATCTTTATTTGGGGCTGGAAACCTCCGACGCCTGGGCGTCTTATAACGGCATCCAAGAGATTTTACGAGGCGAAATTTCAACTCCGGAGAAGGAGTGTCTTAAGATTGATAAAATTACCCAAGAAGATATTATGAAAGTAGCCGAAGAAATTTTCCAGTCGCGGCGGTTGAATCTTGCCGCCACGGGACCATTTAAAGACAAGAAACAATTCCAGTCAATTTTAAAGAAATTTGAATTATGAACCCCGTAAGAAGTTCTAATCATAAAATTTTTGACCAAAAATTTTATGATGACTACAAAGCGGGACTAAAAATAAGATAAAAAGTTTGTTCGAAATTAGCCATAACACGGCTAAATAAGGCAAACTTCTAACGGGGTGAACGGCGAAAGATCATTAGATATTTCTTGGGGGACTCTTCTTAAAATAGCGGCTTTGGTGGTGGCTTTTTATATCTTGTATCAAATTAAAGACATTTTGGTTTGGTTTGTTTTTGCTTTGATTATTTCCATTTTGATTAATCCCGCCATTGAATTTTTAAAGAAATTCAAAGTGCCTCATTCTTTGGCCGTGTTTCTGGTTTATGTCGGGTTTTTTGGCATTTTATTCTTGCTCATCTACCTGACCGCGCCTATGTTTGTTTCCGAAATTCAGCAGTTTTCCCAAGTTCTGCCTCAATACTTTGAGCAAGCGTCGCCCACCTTGAAGAAACTGGGAGTTCGCGCGCTCGAAGACATAGAGAGTTTTATCGGTTTACTGGGAAAGACATTAGAGAAAATCACGGCCAACATCCTGAATATATTATTCGTGGTTTTCGGCGGCATTTTTGCCTCCATTTTTATCCTGACGGTCGCGATTTTCATCTCTTTAGAAGAAAAATGGATAGAAAAATCGGTGGTTGTTTTATTCCCGCAGCAATACGAAGATTACGTTTTAACTGTTTTCAGGAAGTGCCAGAAAAAAGTGAATAATTGGTTTACCACCAGAATTATATCGTCCGTTTTCGTTGGTCTTGCCACCTATATATCTTTGCTGATTTTTAGGGCTTCCTATCCTTTTTCCTTCGGTTTAATGGCGGGCTTGCTCAATTTCGTTCCCGTTATTGGCCCGGTAATAACCGGCATTATGCTGTTCATTGTTATTGCGCTCGACGATTTGTTCAAAGCGCTTTTTGTTATCGCTGTTTTCACTATCATTCAGCAGATTGAAGGCGGTTTCTTGATGCCCATTCTTTCCAAAAGATTCATAGGTTTGTCTCCGGTCTTGGTGCTGGTGGCGTTGGCTATCGGCGGAGTTTTGTGGGGTTTTTTGGGCGCGGTTTTGGCGGTTCCCTTAGCCGGCATCGTTGTTGAGTTCACGAAAGATTTTTTGAAGAAAAAGAGAGAAGAAGAGGCCTTATTATGAGTTCTTTTTATGTGGTTTCTACTCCTATCGGCAACTTGGAAGATTTAAGTTTTCGCGCCCTCCGAATTTTAAAGGAGGTTGATTTAATTTTGTGCGAAGACACAAGGGTTACCAAGAAACTGCTAAGCAGATACGGTATAAACACAGAAACTCTTAGCTATCATCAACATTCAAATTTGCAAAAAGTAGAATATATTATCGATCTTTTGCGGCAAGGCAAAAGCTTGGCTTTGGTTTCTGATGCCGGCGCTCCGGGCATTTCCGATCCCGGAGGAAAAATCGTGGCCGAAATCATCAGAACCGAAGCGGCGAGCGTTATAACGATTCCCGGTCCCAGCGCCTTAATTGCAGCAGCCAGCATTGCTGGTTTATCAATGGATAAGTTTCTATTTTTAGGATTTCCACCAACTAAAAGAAAAAGGAAAAAGTTTTTTCAAGAAGTTATAGATTCTAAATATCCCGTTATCTTTTACGAATCCTCACATAGAATCCTAAAAACTCTGCAGGAATTAAAAGAAATTGATACGGGCGTAGGCATGGTAGTTTGTCGTGAACTAACTAAGCAATTTGAATCGGTTTATCGTGGCAAAATCGGAGAGGTTTTGGATCAATTGACCAAAGGCGAAATTAGAGGGGAATTTGTGGTAATAGCAGATAGCAAGTAGCAAATAGCAAGAAGCGCGCAGGATTTCATAATTTACAAAAATGCCTAAAAAGTTTTACATTACAACTTCAATTGCCTATACCAATGCGCTACCGCATTTGGGTTTTGCATTGGAATTAATTCAGGCCGATGTTGTCGCGCGCTATAACCGTATTTTGGGCAAAAAAGTATTTTTCCTAACTGGCACAGATGAGCATGGCGCAAAAGTTGCCAAAGCCGCGGCTAAAGAAGGAAAAAGCCCGAAAGAATTCGTTGACGCAATATCAGACAAATTCAAAGGACTAAAACCTCTTTTAAATATATCCAATGATGACTTTATTAGAACTACCGACCAGAAAAGGCATTGGCCTGCGGTTAAGAAGGTTTGGTTAAAACTTCAAAAAAATGGAGATATTTACAAAAAAAAATACCAAGGGCTTTATTGTTCAGGGTGTGAGGCCTTTATTACCCAAAAAGATCTAAGGGATGGAAAATGTATTTTGCATCAAAAAGAGCCCGAAAAAGTAGAGGAAGAAAATTATTTTTTCCGACTTTCTAAGCACACAAAGGAAATAAAGGATTTAATTACAAAAAATAAGCTTAAGATTATCCCAGAGTCAAAAAAGAATGAAATGTTAACCTTTCTGAAAGAAGGACTGGAAGATATTAGTTTTTCCCGCCCCAGAAAGGATTTAAAATGGGGCATTCTAGTACCAGGCGATGATTCTCACACTATTTATGTTTGGGCAGACGCCCTAACCAATTATATTTCCGCTGTTGGTTATGGAACGGCAAAATTCAAGCAGTGGTGGCCAACCGATATTCATTTTGTAGGTAAAGACATTTTAAAATTTCACTCTCTTATATGGCCCGGGATATTATTGTCTTTGAAATTGCCGTTGCCAAAAATAATTTTTGTTCATGGATTTATAAATGTTGATGGGCAAAAAATGTCAAAAAGTTTGGGAAATGTTATTGATCCATTCGAATTGGTCAAAAAGTACGGGGTTGATCCTGTGAGATATTTCCTTTTGCGAGAGCTTCCGCCGACCGAAGACGGCGATTTTACATATGAAAAATTTGAAGCAAGATATAATGCCGACCTATCTAAGGGGTTGGGGAATCTTGTCGCTCGGGTGGTTACGCTCGCGAACAAACTCAAAACTCAAAGCTCAAAACTCAAAATTACAACTCAAAACCCAAAACTTAAAAAAGAAATTAAAATAACTCAAGAAGCCTATAAAAAAGCGCTAAGTGGATTTAAATTTAACGAAGCCCTAATGGCTGTTTGGGACTTAATCAGTTTTTGCGACCGCTATATTGACAAAGAGCATCCGTGGGAAGAATCAAGCAAGCAAAAAGAGGTTATTGGTAATTTGCTATTTGCAATTAGCGAGATAGCCCGGTTATTGTTGCCTTTTTTACCCGAAACCGCAGAAAAAATATTTAAGCAGTTAAAGACAAGAAAAAATGTTCCATTATTCCCGAGAATTGGTCTTATGCCAGCTTTGTCTGCGACCGTTACCACTGGGCTTGACAAGAACTAAACAATTTGCTATACTATATATTATAGTTCTTTGAAATAAGGTTCAAGAAAATGAGACGATCTTTTTGGACGCTAAATCGTTAGTTTTTGAAAAGTTCGTCTCATTATAAAATCAAATAAGGAGGTGCGTGATGAAAGAGTCACGTACTAATACTGACTGGGTCTCGGATGCCCCGACGCCTGCTCAGCTCAAGGAATTCTTCGCTCAAATGGAGCGAGGAAAAATCACCAAGGAGCGCCTTCAAGCGTTCCTGCGAGGAGGCGTGGAAATCTCGGATATGCTCCGCGACTGGGAAAAGTTTTACCTTGAAACCTTTGGGATTAAGGTGGATCTTTCCGGGTTGAATGTCCCGCCTCATAAGAAGGGATTTGATCGTCTCATCGTAGTAATTCTAGGGATAACTCCCCAGAAAATCTACGACAAGTGCAAGGATCTTTTTCCCTGTTGGAAATGGACGGATAAGTCGCTTGACGAAATCGTCACTTCCGACAGAACGGCCAAAGACGGCACTTATGCTGTCTGGTTCAAAGATGTAGTCGAGGCAGACGAGAAGTTGAAAAACCTCTCCGCCAATGACCTGAAGAAGAAAGAGATTTCCGGAATCACCCTGGAAGAACGGCTCCTTTACGAGTTGAAATTATTCCAGGAGACCGAGGAGCATCTAGACATCTCGAGCTGGACGCTCTGTGCGGGTTCTCGCTATGACGATGGCTATGCGCCGCTCGTGGACTGGTACCTCGGTGAGCTCGAGGTCGACTGGGACGTCTCTGACAGTCGTTACGATCACTTGCGGTCCCGCCAGGCAGTTTCGTAAACTCGTAACTTAATCCTTGAATCCTTATGGTTCGACTTTTGTCGAACCCTGTTTTTTTGATAAAATAAAAACTGGCTAATACAATCGGTCCATTATTCTATAAAAAATAATGGATAGCGATTTGCCAAATAAAGAATAGAAACTGCTTGTCTGGTTTTGGTGAGGGTATTTTAATTTGTTAAAATTGCCTCATAAAAAAATTCCCCGTAAGACAGGGTCAACGCAGATAGTTTTAAAGAAGATTATCGGTGACACTGATGAAATCAGGCGAATAAGCGGGTTCTCGCTATGACGATGGCTATGCGCCGAACGTGAACTGGAACAACGGTAAGCTCAAGGTCAACTGGTACAACTCTGACAATCGTAACGAAAACTTGCGGTCCCGCGAGGAAGTTTCTAGATTAGAAGAAGTTCTGTAGAAAAAACAGAACTTCTTTTATATAATTATTTTAGATATTTTATCCAGCCGTTTGTCATTTTAGAAATTTCCTGCAAGTCTGATTCTAAATTTAGGTATTTTTTTCTTTCAATAACGTTTAGTTCATAAGTGATTCTGATTAATCTTTTTAGGGTCTCAATTTTTATTCTCGCGGAAGTTAAAATCGGAAATTTATTTATTTTTATTTCAAGAGAAGCAGCTATAATTAAATTAATTATTTCCAGACAAATATTTTCTATTTTTGCAAAAATTCCAAAACGGTCTCTTTTGGGGATTTTTTGGGAGATGAAATAAATCTTTTTGTAAAAATCGCAAAAAACATGAATCAGAGGAGCTTCAAACCCTTCGGGGGGGGGCGTAGAAAGAAAATTTTTCATAATATTTTTGAGGAGATTATTTCGTTAGAAAATTTATTTTCGGCTTGGGACGAATTCAAAAAAGGAAAAAGAAAGAAGTTGGACGTCCAGAGATTTGAATGTAATTTAGAGGATAATATATTTCAGCTTCACGAAGAATTAGAAAGCAAAGACTATAAACACTCTGATTATACCTCTTTTTATGTTCAAGACCCAAAATTAAGGCACATTCATAAGGCCTGTGTAAGAGACAGGGTTTTGCACCATGCCATATTCAAAATCTTATATCCTATTTTTGACCAATCTTTTATCTTCGATTCTTATTCCTGCCGAATTAAAAAAGGGACTCATATGGCCGTAAACCGACTTTGCCAATTCGCGAGAAAGGTTGGTGAAAACAATACCAAGAATTGTTATATTTTAAAACTCGACATTAAAAGATTTTTTGACTCGATAGATCATAATATTTTAATTTCTTTGATCGAAAAGAAGATTAAAGACGAAAATGCTATTTGGTTGATAGAAATGATCATAAAGAGTTTTTCGGTTTTGCCGAATAAAGGCCTGCCTCTTGGAAATATCACCAGCCAGCTTTTCGCTAATATCTATTTAAATGAACTAGACCGGTTTATTAAGCACGAATTAAAAGAAAAATACTATATTCGCTACTGCGACGACTTTATTATTTTAAAAAGCGATAAGGGTTATTTAGAGGAGTTTATTGCTAGCGTAGGTTTTTTCTTGGGAGAGAAATTGAAATTATCTCTGCATCCAGATAAGATAGGGATTAGGAAGTATCATCAGGGGATAGATTTTTTAGGATATGTTAGCTTCCCAAAGCACAGAATTTTAAGAACGAAAACAAGAAAAAGAATGATTCGGAAAATAGAACGAAAAAATAAAGAATTACGGCAGGGGATGATACCTAAAGAATTTTTTAGTCAAACACTCCAGTCGTATTTAGGAATGTTAAAACACTGTAATTCTTTTGGTATTAGAAGTAAGATATTGAAGATATCAAATTATGCTAATTGATACTCACGCGCATTTGAATTTTTCGGCGTATAAGGATGACATAGACGAGGTCATAAAAAGAACTCTGGATAACAATATCTGGGTTATAAATGTTGGTTCTCAAAGCACAACAAGCAAGAGAGCGGTGGAGATGGCGGAAAAATACGGTCAGGGAGTTTTCGCCGCAGTTGGTCTGCACCCCATGCATTTGGAAGAAAGAAAAGTAGATATTTCAGAGGTAGATCCTCAAAACGTTTTTAAAACCCGCGCCGAAGAATTTGATTATGGCTATTACAAAGAATTGGCTCAAAATCCCAAGGTAGTTGCTATTGGTGAGATCGGGCTTGATTATTACTACAAACCCAAAACCAAGATCAAATTAGAGGTTTTTAAGAAAAAGCAAAAAGACACTTTTTTACAGCAGTTGAAGTTGGCAAAGGAATTAAATTTGCCAGTTATTTTTCATAGCCGGGTAGCGCATAAGGATTTAATTGGTCTTTTAAAGGACAACCCGGCGGTCCGACCAGATAAAGCCGTAGCTCATGGTTTTGTCGGTAATTTAGCGGAACTTAAAGAATATTTAAGTTTTGGTTATTACATTGGTGTCAACGGAATCATTTTCAAAAAGATTGAAGGAATTGATTTTGAAGAAAATATAAAATATCTTCCATTGGATAGGATCGTGGTAGAAACGGATGCCCCATATTTGTCGCCTCCACGGGCCGGCGAAAGAAACGAACCATTGTTTATAAAATACGTAGTTGAGGAAATTGCCAGAATCAAAGGAGTAAGTCGCGAAGAGATTGAAGAAAAGACCACGCAGAACGCTATGGAATTGTTCAGTATTTAGTAATTTGATTTATGTAATTTTCAAACGCAGCCGTGTTGACTTTTGCTGTTTTTGAGTATAATAAGATATTGCACTCTAATATTTTAATCTTTGCGTAAACCACTTTCAAGGAGGTCGAATATGGCTGAAGTTGCCATCGCAAAAGAACAAAAAGGAAGTTCAACTTCCTATCGGATGGATACCGTGGCGTTAAATATTATCGCCGCTAACGTGGACGGGGTTTCTAATCGGGATTTTAAGCCCTGGGAAATAATCTCTGATCCAAACCCAAAAAACAACGAAGGAATCGTAATGGTTATCCTCCGCGACGATAAGGGCAGAGAAAGGGCGCGATGCAATGTGCCCAAAAAACACCTTGCCAAGATTCGCTCCGATCGATAAGATGCAAGGGTTTAAATCCTGCCGAACAAGGCGGGATTTTTGTATTTTTAAATAGACAATAACCTCAAAAAGGGTTAAAATTTAGAATTGAATCGTGAATTACAATCCTCAAGGAATAGAATTTAAATGGCAGGAGGCCTGGGACAAAAACCAGGTTTTTAAAGCTGAAGACCTTTCAAAGAAGCCAAAATTTTATCTCTTATTTGAATTCCCTTATGCTTCCGGCGCCGGTTTGCATGTGGGGCACTGCCGGAGTTTTATTGCTTTAGACGTAGTCGCCAGAAAGAAAAGAATGGAAGGTTTTAACGTCCTGTTTCCGATTGGCTGGGATTCTTTTGGCTTGCCAACAGAAAACTATGCCATTAAGACAGGTATCCATCCGGCAGCAGCTACGCAACAGAACACGGAAAATTTCAAAAAGCAACTTAAGTTTCTGGGATTTTCCTTTGATTGGTCTCGAGAAATCAATACTTCGGACCCCGTTTATTATAAATGGACCCAATGGATTTTTGTCCAGCTTTTTAAGAAAGGATTAGCATATAAGGCAAAAATACCTATCAATTGGTGTCCTTCTTGTAAAATCGGATTAGCGAACGAAGAGGTAATAGCGGGTAATTGTGAAAGGTGCGGAACTAAGGTTGTTCAAAAAGAAAGAGAGCAGTGGATGTTAAAAATCACAAAATATGCCGACAGATTATTAGAAGATTTGGAGAAGGTTGACTACCCGGAAAGAGTGAAATTGGCGCAGAAAGAGTGGATAGGCAAAAGCGAGGGATGGGTAATAAAATTTAAAATTAAAAACGCAAAAGGAAAAACAGATAACGAAGTAGAGATATTCACAACTCGCATAGATACTCTTTTTGGAGTGACTTTTTTGGTTTTGGCGCCAGAGCACTCTGCAATAGAAAAACTCAAAACTCAAATCTCAAACATCAAAGCCGTTGAGCAGTACATTGGCAGCGCGCAGATGAAGGCGGCGAAAAATAACCAAGGAAAGGACGCAAGAAGCGGCATTGAATTAAGAGGAGTAACGGCGATTAATCCGGCAAATAATCGCGAGATTCCCGTATTTCTGGCAGATTATGTTTCCAGTCAATACGGTACAGGAGCGATTATGGGGGTGCCTTGCCATGACCAGCGCGACTTTGATTTTGCCAAACAAAAAAACCTTCCATTCGTAGAGGTAATAGAGCCGTACCAAGCGCACAAAACCCTGCCTCAAAAAGCTCCATGGATTGTTTCCGGCGGCCAGTTTGAATCGGCTTACGAGGGCGAAGGATTTTTAATAAATTCAGAAAGGTTTGACGGTCTGCCTTCTTTTGCCGCGAGAGTAAGAATTGGCGAGTGGCTACAGAAAAAGATAGGCAAAATTGCCGAGAAAGCGACGTATTATAAGTTAAGAGATTGGATTTTTTCTCGCCAGCGATATTGGGGAGAACCAATTCCAATGGTTTATTGTAAAAATTGTAACTGGGTTCCGTTAAAAGAATCCGATTTGCCATTGGAGTTGCCCGACATAAAAGAATATAAACCTACCGACGAAGGCGATTCGCCTTTGGCGAAAATCAAAGGGTGGGTAAATGCGATCTGTCCTAAGTGCGGTGCGGTTGCGCGTAGGGAGACCGATGTAATGCCAAATTGGGCAGGGTCAAATTGGTACTACTTAGCTTTCGCGTTCTGGCATAAGCTCGGAACTCAAAACTCAAAACGCAAAACGCAAAAAGAAAACATTTTTGAGCAGTACGAAAAAGAAATTGCATATTGGTTGCCTGTTGATTGGTATAACGGAGGAATGGAACACGCCACCTTGCATTTATTGTATTCAAGGTTTATTTATAAATTCCTGTGGGACATTGAAGCTGTGCCAAAGTTATTGGGGCCTGAACCCTATAAAAAAAGAACTTCTCACGGTATTATTCTTGGCGAGGGAAGCGTTAAGATGTCAAAATCTAAGGGAAACGTCATTGATCCTCTCGAGATAGCCAAAGAGTTTGGAGTAGATACGTTAAGGATATATCAAATGTTCATGGGTCCTTATGAGCAGATGATTCCTTGGGACACAAAGAGCGTAAAAGGAGCGAGAAGGTTTTTGGAAAAGATTTGGAACGTTGCAGAAAAGAACATTGAACACCTAAAAGATAAAACCGCCCTAAGTATTGAAAAAGCGCTCCATAGAACCATTAAAAAAATAACAGAAGATATTGATAATTTAAAATTTAACACAGCCATTAGTTCTTTGATGGAATTTTGTAATTCCTGGAAAGATAGCGGTAGTTATTTAAATAAGAAGGATTTCGGTGTTTTTTTAAAGATTCTTTCGCCTTTTGCTCCGCACATATCCGAGGCGCTTTGGGAGAAAGCAGGATTTGAGGGTTTGTGCGCTGTTCAGCTTTGGCCAAAATATAATAAAGTTTTGGCCCAACCAGAAAGCACAATGCTTATTTTGCAGGTAAATGGTAAAATGCGAGATAAATTGGAGACCGTCGGAGATATTTCCGAAGAGGAGTTGAAAGAGATGGCTTTGGCGAGAGAGAAAATTTCAAAATGGGTTAGAGGCCAAACAGTTAGAAGAGTTGTTTTCGTGCCGGGAAAATTAATAAATATAGTTGTTTGATTATGGATACAAAGATTAAAGCGGTTGTGTTGGCTGCGGGCAAGGGTATGAGGTTCAGGCCCCTAACCAATAATCGGCCCAAACCATTACTCAAGACCTTAGACAGAGCCATATTGGACCATAATCTTAATCAGCTGAACGGTTTGGTTGACGAGATAGTTTTGGTCATCGGCTATTTGGGGGAAACAATAAAAAATACGTTTGGTTCAAGTTATAAAGGAATCAAAATTCATTACATAGAGCAAAATTCTCCAAGGGGCACCGGCGACGCCGCAAGGATGGCGTTGCCCCGCATAAAAGATAAATTTCTTTTGCTTAACGGAGACGATCTCTACGATAAAAACGACATTAAAAAAGTTTTGGCGCAATTCCCTTCTGTCTTGTTGGCGGAAACAAAAAATCACTCTAACTTTGGCGTCATAGATCTAAATAACGATTTGGTTAGGGGCATAGTGGAAAAGCCCAAAAAATCAGCAAGTCAATTAGTCAACGCCGGCCTTTATTTTCTACCCAAAAAAGTTTTTGATTATAAAATCAAACTATCTCCGCGAGGTGAATACGAATTTACAGATTACATAAACAAGTTTGTTGAGAAAGAAAAATTATATTGGGTTAAAGCTGGACGCTGGTGCCCGCTTTCTTATCCGTGGAATTTGTTTGACGCTAATGAGTTTTTGCTCGCTGAAGGAAAAAAGGCCTTAGAGGGACGCATTGAGCAAAATTGTCGTCTTGGGGGTAAAATTATCGTTCAGAAAGGAGCTGTTGTGAAGGCGGGCAGTTATTTTGAAGGGCCAATATATATCGGCAGAAACGCCATCGTTGGACCTAATTGTTATTTAAAAGGCCCTCTTAGTATTGGCGCTAATGCTGTCGTCGGTCACGGCGCAGTTATTGAACGTTCAATCATTGGCGATCGCTCCCAGGTTGCCAGATTATCGTACGTTGCCGACTCTGTTATTGGTTCGGACTGCGATTTGGCGGCGGGCACAACAATCGCTAACTATAGGTTTGACGGCGCAACGATTAAGGTTGCAACGAACGGTAAGGTTGTTGACACCAAGCTTACCAGATTCGGATGCATTATGGGTGACGACGCGAGAACGGGCGTAAATAGTTCCATAATGCCAGGGGTTATTATTGGCAACGGTGCTGTCATTGGTCCTCATTCTATAGCCATGGAAAATGTCCCCGACAAAGCTGTGTTATTCAGCAAGACCGAGAGCGTTATTAAAAAAAAGATTAATGACGCAAGAAAAGGATAATCTAAAATTTGTTCTTGGAAAGCTTTCCAAAATTGCAGAGCCGGCAATTAAAGATATCCTTTTGGATTCTGTGGATAAAAAATTTCATTCCTTGGTTTTTTATCCTGTTTTGGCCGGCGGTAAAAGATTAAGGCCGGTTTTGACTTTGATTTCCTGCCGGCTTTTAGGCGGAAAATTAAAGAGCGCATTGTATCCAGCCGCCGGCATTGAGATTTTGCACAATTATACGCTGATAGTTGATGATCTTATAGACAGGAGCGTTTTAAGAAGAGGGAAGGCGTCTTTGTGGGCGAAATTCGGCAAGTCCCCCGCCGAATGCGTCAGCGTTTATTACGCCGCCGCTATTTTCCAAGCGGCGCAAAGATCGAATAATCACCAAAAGATAAGCAAGATTTTTTCCAGAACCATCAAAACAATTGTGAACGGTGAAATGTACGATTTACTGTTTGAGAGAGGCGGCAGAGAAGATGACGCGTATCTGTTGAAGAATCGCTATAAATCTGTGTCTTTGCGAGATTATTTTGATATGGTTGGTAAAAAAACATCCGCGTTGTTAGGTGTTGCCTGCGAGATAGGGGGAATCTGCGCCGGAGCCAAAACTGCGCAGATTAAAGCTCTCAAGGATTTTGGTTTTAATCTTGGCATCGCCTTTCAGATTAAGGACGATATTTTAGACATTTTCGGCGAAGAAAAAGTGTTTGGCAAGGAAATCGGCAAGGACATTAAAGAAAGAAAAGCCGGCAACATCGTTATTCTGCTGGCGTTAAAATCGCTGAAACAAAAAGACAGAGCCGCCCTTTTGAAAATCTTATCTAAAAGAAAAATTAATCAGAGCGATGTTCGCAAAGCCGTCGCCTTGATAAAAAGCACGAATAGCCGCCAAAAAGCGAAAGAGCTTGCCGCAAGGTTTCTTAAAATGTCCAAAGAAGCTTTGCGGAAACTGCCCCAGAATAAATGGAACGGCGTTTTAAGCGATTTGACCGATTTCATTTTTACGAGGGAGAAATAATTTTCGAGATTATAATGAAAAACCAATCAGAAGAGGCCAAGGATTTTATTAACTTAGGAATTGTTTTGAACAACAAAGGAGAGGTTTTAATGATAAAAAGAGTCAAGCCCGAAACCGGCAGAGACGGCTCTGTTTTGTCCTGGGCTTTTCCGGCCGGCAAGCAGCGTTATCAAGAGACAAGAGGAGAATGCGTGAAACGCGAGATTTTAGCCGAGACCGGTTACGACATTGAATCAATAAGACAAATTGATTTAGCGCTCCATTCTCAATTTCCGATAATGATTGTTTATCATCTGTGCAAATTAAATACTCCAGAGCCAATTGCCAAGCCCCAAGAGGCGCACGAAGTCGCCGAAATTAAATGGGTTAAGCCAAGCGAGATAAAAAACCTAATTACCACCCGGCTAAACCCTAAAGTGGCAAAAGAACTCAAAATAGAAATTTAATTAACGGTCAGCCGTTTTTTTTCGTTGCCCATTGACAATGCTTTCTGGATTGTACAAGCTGAAATCAGCAAGCAGAGGGTTTTGCTCTTTGCATTACAACTGAATATATTGAAAAGGAGGTCGCCAGATGCGACAGACAATTTATTTTTTAGTTCTCGCTGTTTTCCTGTTAACCGTAACAATTTCGTGCTCTGGCGGAAGCGGGGAGACAAGCAATCCCGTGACACCGCCAGAACCCGATGAGGCCTTAAACGGCGCGTCAACGGATAGTAGTCATTACCTACTGTCTTTCCAGTTCGTCCGGATAGATCCGGAAACAAACGATTTCGAGGTGACTTCAGGTCGTCAGGTGTCGGTTCACTTCAACGCTCTCAAGTTTCTCGAGCAGAATCCTTGCGCGGACTGCGTAAAGATCCTTAAAATTAAGGATTCTGGTTTTGGCACTAAGTTGGTTGATATTGAAATTACGCATCCTTTTGCGTCGCCGTCGCTTACGGTTTTTGACGTGAGGGGGATCGTAATATTCCGGGGGAGCGGAGTTTTTCCGTCATTAGGACTTAATCTTTCAGACAGTTCGCTCTATGATAGTCAACTGGTTGGAGCCGACGGGTTTACCTCGCTTTACTGTCCCGGAACCGAACTCTTAGATCCGACAGGCCTTCAAAGCTATGTCAAAGGTAAGTTTGCGACTAACCAACCGCCTAACGCCAAAGTCAACGGTTACAAGCGTTTCATGACCAACGGCCCGGCCAATACGCGCAGCGCGTTTTACGCCGGAGACAAGATTGTTAAGACGTACGAGATGATCTTACAGGGTTCGCCATTTGTGTTTGGTTACGCGGTTGATATGTCGTGGGCAAAACCCACAAAAGAGCCGGTTACCGATCCGATGACAGATTTTCCGCCCGAAGCCAATTGTCCGGAGCCGTGGCGAATTATTGCGTACGGTAATGGCTATGGGCTTACTGACGAAGGTGGCGAAACCACTCTGATTATCGACGTTTTTGATTATCAGGGTAAAGATAGTCATTTCGCGCCAATTATTGAGTGTCCTGATCTGTTTGACGGAACGTTGACTATGTCGTTCGTGTATGAGGGAGATACTTTTACGCAATACGAAACTCTTGTTCAAAACGAGAAGCTGGCGTCAGATGGGAGCTACAAATGTCTTATCAGGGTGGAAGACAAGGCGAATAAAACTGCGCCCGCTTGGCTGGATTTAAGCGCCTATTTGGTGCATACGTTCAACGTGACTCACGTTTCGGAGCCAGGCGATCCAAATCTGATTTTTGAGACAGAATATATCGCCAATAGCGTCTCTACTTCATCGGACGGTAGTCGTATTGCCGTCGGGAGTGTCTGGGAAGTGTATTTCCTGAACGGAAATGGCGAGCTCTTGTGGGGTTATCCAACTGATTCTTCTATTGTCGACGTAACAATAATGTCTGACGCGGCCAGAATTACAGCCGCTAGTTCGGACACTTGGGACGGGAAAGTATATGTCCTTACCAAAGACGGAGAACTTTTAGGGTCATACGGGCAACCTACTTCGTCGGTCGCCTACAGTCCCGACACAAAAAGTGAGGGAATGTACTTTGTTCAGACCTACAACTATCACTGGCTGGGACTGTTCGACGCGGTTGCTCTTTGGGATGAAAATGCAGGGAGTTGGTTGTGGTATGCAGGCATTGGCAGGGTTGGTACCGGAGCCGCCGCCGTGTCTCAAAACGGCGACTATGTTGCGGCTGGTGCGGCGCAAGACCTTTGGGGCGGGGGCGGTAAGGTTTATTTTTATTCTAAAGCCCCCAATCTGGAATGGGCATATAAGATTGATACGACATCGGTCGGAAGCAGATACTCTATCGCAATGTCTTCGGACGGGAAATATGTCGTGGTTGGAAATGAAGACAACAGCAATCTTTATTTATTTGACCGCGATAAATCTGATGGACCTCTTTGGTCTTATCCGACAGGGCGCATTACGGGTGTTTCGATTTCCGGCGATGGCAACCTTATTGTGGCGTCAATCGCCAATAAAGTGTACCTTTTCGATAGGGACAAAAATCTTCAATGGACGTCATCAATCGACAACCTTGAAGACGTGGCAATTTCCGCAGACGGAAATAAAATTATCGCAGTGGCAAGCAACAAGGTGTATTCTCTGTTGGTGGATGCGCCGGAAGAAAAGTTCCATTTCCCGGTTGGCTATCCTGATGCCGAATGGTACGAACACGAATCTCCTAATGGTCAAGGATGGATGACTTATAATCCAGAGCCGCCTTGCTATGGTTATCATCTTGGCGACGATTGGAATGCAAAGCCACCACCCGACTACGATGATTATGGTGACCCCGTCTACGCGGTTGCATCTGGTATGGTAGTTTATGCTAAAACTGTTCCAGGAGACGTGTGGTGGGGGAATGTGATTATGATACGACATGACAACATTAATGGTACAGGTGTTATTACTTCAATGTATGCTCATTTGCGAGATATTAACGTTTCGGAGGGCAACGTAGTTGGTAGTGGTCAAGTTATAGGTACCATTGGAAAAGGCTATGATGATAAACTGCCTTCGCATTTGCATTTCGAGATTCGTTATGGAGATAGCGAGACAGTAGGAATTGGCTGTATCGATTCGGAACTAGTATCTGGCGAACAAGGACCTCAGGGACAGATAGATCCTACATGGTTCATTAATACCTACTAAGTTGGTAGAAATATTTTAAGGTATAATTAAATGCCCCTTGAGTTTCGAGGGGCTTTTTTTATGTCAAAAAATGGTATTATAAAATTACACAATATGAAAACTAACTGGAAGTATATCATAGTTATACTTGTTTTAGCTCTGCTGGTCGGTGGGACAGTTTTAGATTATTTAAAAAGAGTTAATGAAGAACTGTTTTTTATTTCACAGTTCCCCGAGAAAAAGATAGAGAATAAAGAAACAACATTGAAGAAAACAGGAACAGGAGGACAGTATAACGAGTTCGTTTATTACGATGGTGAAGTTATAGTAAGTGGGAAATATCAGGAATCTCGGCCCGGTAGTTTGGGAGGAAATTTATTGTGTTTTTATCCAGATGACGAAACAAAGCATTTAATCCCTAGAGACGTTGATTTGTTTGGAAATCCAGATGTGCGGAAGGCATGGTTTTGTTTTGACGATCAAAAAGAAGCAAAGTCGTCTTTTGGAATTAACGATGAAGAGATCTTCAGGGATATTACAGCCGAATGCATAGAAGGGGACGCTACTATAAAAATATATGATTATGTAGTTAATTTGATGCAATCCGAAGTGGTAGATACCGCAAAGCTCAAAGAAATATTTACAAAAGAGCCATACATAAATCAGTGCGAGTGAAATCCTTGAGTAATAATTGATAAAGAATTAATTCTGTATCTATATTTAAACCGCCGTGCCAAACGCGGCTTTTAATTTTAGCAGGTCGGATTTACGAGGAATTGTAATTCTGATACAATTTTTCAGAATCTTCTTTCCATCTAGATAATTATTTAAATTAGTCACAAGAATGCCTCTATTTTTCAATTTTTCAACCACAGACTTAGAATTTTTAACCCTGATAGTAATGAAATTAGTCTTGCTGGGGTAAAACTCAGTACCATTCTGCGAAAGAAAATTAACAAAATCCTTTTTTGCTTGATTAATTTGTAAAGCTTGACGATGAATACGTGCGAAATCAACAAGGGTAAGCTTATTAATTTTTTCTACGCCTAGTCGGCTGACTTCGAATAACTTACCTCTAATTTCTTCTAATAATCTCGTTGTCTTTGCGTTGGTAATTGTATATCCTATACGTGTGCCAGCCAAGCCAAACGCCTTGGAGATAGTCCTGACCACTATAAGGTTGGGGAATTTATTTACTAGACGAATAACGGTTATGCCGCAAAATTCAAAATAGGCCTCATCTACGACGAATAGGGCATTAATTCTTTTTGCCTGAACGATTAAACCCGCTAACTCTTTGACGGATAAAGCATAACCCAAAGGATTATTTGGATTAGACAGGTATATGGCCTTAATACCTCTTGTCAACTTTTCATCTATAATTCTTATTGGCAATCCGTCCTGGTAAGGTATCTTTATAAATTTTAGACGATTAACTCTCTCGAATTTCTTATAAAAAAAGAAATTGGGTACGGGCAATAGAACTTTAGCTTTATCTGGTAATAAAAAAGAAAAAATTAAATCTAAAGCGTGAGAGGCTCCATTTGTTAATACGATATTGCGCGAATTTATTTCTGTATACCGCGCGATTTTTTTGCGCGCCTTCTCGTAATCGTCGGGACGAGTGTATCCTATTTTTCCGTAGGGATTCTCGTTTAGATCTAATTTTAGCCAATCGTCCTTTTTCATAGATGATGAGTATAAGAATATGTTATAATTTTAGCATATTATGGGTTTGAAAATTAGTCGGGTGATTCTGCAAATTAAGACGAAAAATGCCTCTTTCTGGAGACGTCAGCAAGGCCAGCAAGCCATGAAGCTTTTGCGTTCCGTCGCTAGACGAGTACCGGCCTACAAGAGTTTTTTAAAGAAGTATCGGTTTAAAGCGAGCAGTATTAGGAATGCAGATGATTTAAGCTCATTGCCCACAATGAGCAAAAAGAATTATTTAATAGAATACTCTCTTTCTGATATGGCTATTGACGGTCAGCTTAACAAGCCTCTTATTTTTACATCTACTTCTGGTTCCACCGGTGAGCCGTTTTATTTTCATCGATCTTTTGATTTGGATTGGCAAGCTTCGGTAATACACGAGTTATTCTATCTTCATGGTCAATATAAAAAAGAGGAGCCAGTATTGGTTATTGTCTGCTTCGGTATGGGCGTTTGGATCGGTGGCTTGATTACTTATCAGGCCTTTCGCTTGCTTCAGGAAAGAGGATACAACACGTCTATGATTACACCGGGTATCAATAAAAATGAGATTTTTAGTGCGTTAAAAAATCTTGGGACAGAATATAAAAATATCATTTTGGCCGGCTACCCGCCATTCATTAAAGATATTATCGATGAAGCGCCTTCTCGCGGCATTAACTGGAAAAAATTCAAAGTGCGGTTGCTTTTTGCGGCTGAATCGTTCACCGAGAATTTCCGCGATTACGTTTCTAAAGCGGTCAATATAAAAAATCCGTTTCTTGATACAATTAACATATATGGCACTGCCGACCTTGGAGCAATGGCTTTTGAAACCCCGCTCGCTATTCTGATTCGCAAGCTTTGCGCCAAAAACCAGCAATTATTTGAGTCGGTGTTTGGTAAAATACAAAAAACGCCGACTTTGTGTCAGTATATACCGTCTTTTGTCTCTTTTGATGTTGATGATAATAATATCTTGGTGACTGGTGATAATACCATACCTCTCATCAGATACGCGCTTGGTGACCATGGTGGAGTTTATTCTTTTCGGGAAATTATTAAAAAAATGTCAGAAGAGGGAATAGATTTAAGAAAAGAGGCAAAAAAGGCAGGCATTGAAAAGTTTTGGTACGAACTCCCGCTCGTTTATGTTTACGAAAGAGATGACTTTTCTACAAATCTTTATGGGTTGCAGGTTTATCCCGAACCAATCAGGGAAGCATTGTTGAAAAAGCCGCTAAGCGCGTATTTTACCGGTAAATTTACCCTCGAAACTCAGTTTGACAATAAGCAAAATCAATATCTTTTAATTCATTTAGAAACGCGTAAATCTCAAAACGGTTCTATACCCCAAGTCGTTAAGCGAGCGGCGGTCAATGCTATCGTTGAGCAGTTGGAAGCTAAGAATTCTGAATACCGTGAGTTGCATAAATTCCTCGGCGAGCGCGCTTTACCGCATCTACAGTTTTGGCCAGCCGAAGATCCAAAGTATTTTAAACCCGGTATCAAGCAAAAGTGGGTTAAGAAATAGCGAGAAAGTTGACAAATTTTTGCAAGAAACTTATATTAAGAATAGTAACAAGAAGTTAAGCTTTTTGTATTACAATCAAATAACCTTGAAAGGAGGTGAAGCTTAATGGGTATATCCACAATTATTCCTGTCGTCCATCCGGCGATGGACTACTGTAACGAGGAGATCGTTCTCCGCCTCGCCGATGGCTACGGTTGGAGCCACGAGGAAGCGAGCGCAATCTTCGAAGAGACAAAGAGTTTTCTAGTTAAGTGCGCCACTATTTCCGGTAAGCACGTTCCTACCAAGCGAGAGGATGCTGGTTGGCATACTTTCCTTCTTTCTACGAAGGACTATCGGGTTTTCTGCAAACGGTATTTCGGCAGATTCATCGATCACGTGCCGACCCCTATCGCTGGTTGCGAGAATAACGAAGGAATTAAGCGAATGGTTAATGCCTTGTCTCTCTGCACGAGCGATCAAGGCGGTAGCCAGGATGG
>Ga0209542_10000825_pt1 | contig 73609 bp, 96 predicted proteins | sample RifCSPhighO2_01_FD_184028 | JGI IMG/M metagenome (GOLD analysis project Ga0209542, IMG submission 184028) | Soil microbial communities from Rifle, Colorado - Rifle CSP2_plank highO2_0.1 (SPAdes) (version 2) | ecosystem: Environmental > Terrestrial > Deep subsurface > Rock core/Sediment ...
AATTAACAGACCAGTTTCGCCTTCTAATAACTGGTCTGTTAATTTGCCATTTATTCTGAAGGTTGCTGTCTCTGGTGAGACGTCTTCAATAATTAAAACTTCAACTTTGTAGTCTTTTCCATTGACTGTGTATGTCTTCTGTTCTCCTTCTTCTAAGGTGTCAAAGACATTTCCACCCAATAACTCAACTGTAACTTCGTTAAGTGTTGTGTCAATTTTTGTGTCAACTACATTGTAGACTTGTCCCAAGATTACTAGCTCTTCATCTTCAAGGTCGTCTAGCTTGTTGCTTACGATGTCAGATTCTAATCCTTCAGAGAACTGCAACTCATATTCAAAGAATACTGTGCTTTCGTTTGTTCCTTCTTTTATGTAAAGGTAGTCTGCGACATCTTCAACATTGTCGTCATTTCCTGTAAAGTTTACTAAAGGTGAATCTATGTTCAAGTCCACTGAGGTAAATCTCAAATACTGGTTGTATTCTGTTGAACCCTCATTTGTTGTTACTAATCCGCCTCTTAAACCGTCTAATTCTAATTCAGTCATTGTCTCTCTTACGTTACCAAGTGTTTCTCTTAGTTCCAACATGTCAGATCCGTCTGTTATTCCAACAGAGTCTCCGCTGATTGATGTTGCACCAGCTCCGCTTCCAGATACGCAAGTCTTGCTCAAGAACTGTAGGTTTGTTGCTACGTCAACAGCACCTAATGTGTCTGAAGCAGCTGCTCTTGCACCGACAATGATTGCATTTGCTGCATCATATACTCCATTCTTTACAAATGGTGCAGGATATTCTGCTAAATCTAATGCCATAGCACCAGTTATTGTTGCGCCTAACATGGCGACACCAGTACCAATAGCTGCCATCTTTTTGATAGCTTTTTTTAATCTTTGCATTACAAAACACCTCCGTGTTTAATCATTAATTTTTTTTATTAGTAGCTACTTCTTTCTATATTCTCGTACCTACTAATTTAGTCTAAACTACAAATTGATTATTTATAAACATTTATATGCTCAAGAATATAAGTCTAGCCCTATAGTCTGGATTATAGGTACTATAAGGCTTCTAAAGCCATTTTAACTTTAAGCCAATAGGTAAATCACTAGTATTTAGCTGCATAAAGCTAGGTTAATATTGAGCTCATTTCCTTCCAAAACTAGTGGGTAATTATAGCTTATTTTATTGCCTTCACACTTGCCAATATTTAGTATTTCACTATCCTTGTTTTTGAGCTTGAAGTTGTAGTTAGTTTCTTTCAACAGCTGCATTATTGATTCTATTCTTGACTTTACCCCATTGCAGTCCTTAGTCTTGCTGCATTCTAGTAGCCCATAAGATAGCCTTTTCCCATTATAATCCACCTTGATTATGGCATTTAAGATGTTAGCAGCCTTGGTATTGGTCCTTATGTCAGAATATAGGCTTTCCTGCTTGTTTGCCTTGAAAACCAGGAATATTATGCCTAAAAACAATAATAATACTACTATTACAAGCACCCCCATGATCTCTAGCTGGCCTTTTCTCATAGGTAAACCTCTATCTTTATTATAGCTATTCCATGGCTATCAGTCTCAGGATAGTATATTGAATAAGGGGTAGATACAATATAAGTGCTGCTGAACAGCTTTGGCTTCCTTTCATATAACATCCAATACCTGCAGTTTCCAGGATAGCTTGCCTGATTAAGCTTTAAAGCTGTGCATTCCTCAGTAGAATTTACAGCAGGGTAAGCTTGTTCTATAGTTATTTTCTTGTTGCCAAATACAGCTATGTAGTCTTTGCTGTTGCTCAGGCTTTTGAAAGCTAAAAGCTTGCTTGCATCTATGCAGTTATCTTCGCAGCTTATTTCTGGCATGCTTGCTATGTAAGCCAACAATACAGAACTTTCTTCCTCGCTTATTCTTTCTCTGGCTTCATCATAGCTTTGGCTGCTATATTTGTAGTAGACAAAAAACGCAATCCCTATTATAATGACAACTATCAAAGTAATCAAGGTTGTCTCGCTCATTTCCATCTGTCCTTTAGTAGATTTTCTGGCAGTCATTTCTTATGAGATTGTTGTTTTGCTCCTTTATTTTCTCGTTCAAGTTAAGCAAGCTATTCTTCTCTTTTTGATTTCTAAAAACATCAAGGCTGGACTTTATTTCCAAAAGATAGTTCTTGCATTCGTTGTTTGCTTTCAATGCCAAGTAAGAGGCTTTCTGCGAATTGATATTTGATATTATGCTTAATTTTTCAATAGCTTTTTCTTTCTGGCAGTTATAGTTTTCTGGGCTAGTTATTAATCCAATCAGCATTGCCTCATCTAAAAAGAAAAAGTTTTCGTTGTTGTACATAGCATCATTTTGTTTTAAGTTTACTCTCACAATATTAAGATTTTTTAATTTAGTTAGCTCATTCTCATTGACTTGCTTTGTGAACAAAATCAGGTTTGCTCTCTTCAAATTCTTTGCTTGCTCGCTTATCTGGTTTGCATTGAAGTTTCTTGCATCAATTTTAAGTATCTTGAAATCAGGCAAATCTAAGCTATCAACATATTCCTTGCTTTCAGCATCAAACACAATGAAATATACATCTTCCTCGTTGCTTAAATAAAAAAAGTTGGTAATTCTGAAGGGAAAACTCCATGTCTTTGTAGCTGCCTTTATTTTCTCGCTTTCAATTTCTGGAGGAGCAAATATTATTCTTCCAGTCTCCTCTGAAAAATCTTCCGTTATCAAAGCATTGCAGTCAAATCTCATTTTTATTTTCTCAGGCAAATTTATTATTTTTTTTGAGGAGCTTGAAACAGAAAATGCATCCAGTTGTTTTTCAAAAGAGTTTACAATTGCCCTATTTGAATACCTTCCAAAAAGGTCAGTCTGCTGCACAGCAAAGTTTACAAGAATCATTACCAATATTGCCCCGGCAATGCTTACAAATATTGCCTTGAAAGAAAACTCAATTCCCTTGTCCATTTTTTATCTCTACGTATATTTCGTTGTTGCTTGCCTTCGTCTCAATTAAAGCATTCAATCTTCCTTTTACATCAAAGCACAAAGGATTTTCCTCTTCATTCCTAAGATGGTTTATAAAAAATTCAGATTTTAAATTCTCTCCAAAAGGAAGCAAATAAACATTGTTTATTGTATCCAATTCAAGCAGTTTTTTAAAAAATTCTTCTATGTCAGCATTTATTATTTTGTCCTTGTTGTAAAAGCATACTCTGTCAACGTTGTCAGGTATGTAAAGGCTTATTTTTTTTGAGCTTCCCTCGTCAAAATTATAATAGGTATTGACATTGTCTCTCAAGGAAGTTATGAAGGTTGCTAATTCTATATTTTTTCTTTCCTTGTCAATGTCCCCAATTGCCCTTGCTCCAAATATTATTATTAAAGCTCCTATTATTAATGCAGATATGTAGACAAAAGGCTGGCTTAATAATTGTCCATTTTTCATTTTAAGGATATATCTTGTAAGAACCTAAGTTGTTGAATATGTCCTTGCACCTGACATAGTAGATGTTTGAATCCAAAGGAGCTTCATGGTCTTTTGTGTTGTCTCCAGTCATTCTTGTTCCGCTTCCAAATGAAAACTCTCCTTTGGTTGAGTATTCGCACGTTGTGTCTTCGCTCATTGTTAAGTGCAATAAGCTTCCCTTGGTATAAACTTGGGTTATTATTGGCGCATTCAAGTCTACTGAAACCTTGAAAGATGTTGTCTTTGTTGCAATGTTCCCTGCCTTGTCTACACATGTGACATAAGGATTGTAGTTTCCTGCAGGCAGTTGATCTAAAGGTTGTTCATGTAAAGTTGATCCTGTCTTGAAGAAGTCAATTGCATTGTTTATGTTTCCATCTGTAGAATATCCGCAGACAGCCTTACCGTTTTCAGCTCCTCCAGCTGTAGTTACTTTCAAAGTTGGATTGTTTACAAAAACTTCTCCAACAGGTCCTATGTTTGTTATCACTAATGGCAGCGTTCCAATCAAGGTATACTTGTAGCTTTCAGTGTTTATATTTCTCTTCGAATTATCCTTTTCATTTGGCTGGTCTTTGCATCTGAAATAATAATTGTTTACTTGGTTGTCTTTTATTCCTTCCAAGATTGTGCTGCAGTCATATAATCCATAGTAGATTGATTTTGTGTTGAATCCTTTAGTGCTGCAGACAAAATTGTTCTGCATATTTTCAAAGTCAGTGTCTGTTGCATCCCATCTACATTCGCTTGGCTCGTTAGTATATGCAATCAATGAAGTACTTGAAGAGTTAAACGGAACAAATCCATTGTTTGCAATGCTTGTAATTTCAATTTTAGGTGGTGTCAAGTCTGGTCCTGGCTTGATGCCGAATCTTATGTAATAGTCTTTGTCGTTTGCATTTCCATTTGCATCCTGGCATCTTACAAATAATTGGTAATTGCCGCCATTAGTTAATTTCAATGCTTGTTCTTCTGCTAATTCTGATGGTAATGAAAATATTATTGAATGATTGTACAAGTACAAACTATCACCAAAGTCATGAGGCATTGCATTGAAGTCTACTGAAGAGTTTAATGCAAACTTGCAGATAGATGGTTCATTGGTCGCAATTCCCAATGTAACTGGACTGAAAGGTTCAATCTTTTCAACAATCTCAAATCCTTTGTTCAATACTTCATTTATCTTTTTTCTTGAATCCATAACAGATTTTAATGCTTTTATTGTTGGACTATTAACATCATTTGGATGAGTATTGATGCATTTCTCTTCAGTTGTTCCGTCATTTACTATTCTGCATAATTGCCCTAAAGATTTGCACCTGTATTCTGAGCATGGCTTTCCATCTTTTCCGCATTTCTCGCAATCCTTTCCCCCAGTTGGAGCAACCCATGGATTGCAAGTCACAGTATAGGTCTCGCTTCTATCTTTTGCAAATAAAATATCTACCAACATATAAGTCAAATAAGCTAAAGCTATGAAATTTATTATCATTAATGCAGTTCCTAAAAACGTAGCTCCTGGAACCACTGGGGCAGTCACAGGAATTGATTCAGTACCTGCATTTACCATAAGTCCATCAGCAATCAAAGGTTCTGCAGGGGATAATGCTGCTCCGCCAATACCCTCAGCATAAACTGCAGTCTGTGGAATTGTTGCACCTACTGGGAATGCTGCTTCAGGAGCAACAGAAACAGTAGCCGTTGTAGTAGTAAGCGACCCAGCCTCAGCACCAAAGGCAGTAACCGCAGTACTTCCAAAAGTTTCTCCTCCAGCGCCAATCCAAGCTCCAGTTGCTTCTAAGAATGTAGCGCCAGAGTAGAATCCAGCACCAAAAGTAGATCCTGTAACCAAAGCTCCGGTAACAATCCCAGAAGCCAAAGCAATTACAAACACTGGTAAAAATCCTTTTTTGAAAAAGTTTCCGAAAGTCTTTTCTCTATCATTGTCATTTGGCTTGAATATGCTGTCAAATTTTGCTAAGTCTTTTTCTTTTATGTTGAAATCTGGCTGGTTCTCTTTCAATCCTTCAGTTGTTGCTTTTCCAATGTAGTTTACATAAGCACCACAGTCTCCTTGAGCTTTACACAAATCGTTAGCAGCTTCCAGCCAGTTTTTCTTTAGGCAATGGCAATTTTCTACGCATTCCCATCCGCCAGAAATTCCGCCTTTCTCCCATTTGACAGTGCATTCCTGGTTTGCTTTGTTGCAAGTTGCTTTTGCATCAGCAGGAGGTGCAGCCTTCTCATCTTTCACTTCCTCAGGCCAGAACTTTAATCCAGGTGGAACAAATGGCATGCAAGTTCCTTTTCCTTCTCCAGTTGCAGCCCAGATACAATCTCTAAATGCAATATTCTCACAATCATCTTTTTTCTTTACATCATTGCATGTTTGCCATCTATTATTACGACAAGCAGCTTCAATGTAATTTCCAGTAGCTTTTGTTGTCTGCTGTAATCCTAAAGGCGGCTGTCCTTGAACTCCTTGTATGCACATTTCTTCTCTATAATCTTTGCAGGCTTCAATCAGCTCTTGCCCATTAATGCATAATCTTCTTGAATGTCTGCTTCCTATAGGATCCAATCCAAACCCAACTAATGAATCATACGCGCACCAGCTTTCTCCTAATTTTTTTGGCGTCTGCGAAGAAGGAACAGTAGGTTCTTTTGTTATGTCTGGGCAATTTAAATCTATACAAGTATATTGTCCATAGCTTGGCTTTTCGTCATTTGGTGCATTTCCGCATAAAGTTCCTGCTGCAAATTCGCAGTTGCCGCAACTTTTATCATAGGCTCCATTTAATTTGCAAGATTTTTCTTTGTCCAAAACATATCCATTGTTGAAAGAATTTTGTTTGTTTGAAGTGTAAATGTTTTCTGGATTGCCACAGCTATCAAACCAATAAACTCCATCTTGGTCTGGTAGACATCCAGTATATTGTTGCGCTGCGCATTTTGTTCCTAATAAAGGATTTGAGCACAGCATTCCAGAATGAAATCCAAAATTTGGATTTAATGTTGTTGCATTTTGTTCTAATTTCAAGTCTTGTGCATTGCATGTCTCTCTTGTAGTAAACTGACAGGTCCCATCTTCTTTGACGCATGCTCCCTTGTCTTGGCTCTTTGCTAGATTTATGCAGCTTACCTCATCTTGTACTGAAGCATCAAATGTCATTTTCACATTTGGCAGTCTGGAAGTTTCAAGCTTGCATCTTGCTTCTGTCACAAATGAAGCTTCTCCAGATAAAATGCAGCATCCTAACTGGCAGTTTGGAACATCACAAACTGCAGAATCATCCCAAGTGCAGTTTTCCCTGCCATTACATGTTGCTCTTGGCGTATTTTTGTAGCATCTTCCTTCGCTCAAATCAAAGCCGCATCCAAGCTTGCAGAAAGAAGTTTGTTCACAGCTTGTTGAAGCAGATTTAAAGTTAGGATCACATTGGTCGCTTGCTGCATATGTGCAAAAATCTCCAGAAATTGTTTTTTCACAGCAAGATTTCTGCTCAGCAACAGGCTGTGCAGCAACAGGATTTATATTAATGACTGAAAAAATAGAAAAAACTATGATAAATATCTGAAATAAAGCTTCCCACTTCAATTAGGCTCACCTTCAATGAAAAACTGGAATATGTATTTGCTATCTTTGGTTTGCAAGACATAAAGCTTGTCAGGATAAGGCTTGTCCTTATTTATTACGTATTGTCCTTTTTTAGCAAGCATGTAATTAAGCTGCTCAAAGTCCCCATACTGTGCTTCAACATTTATTATGTCCTGGGCAACATTGTAAAGTCTTCCAAGAGGATACTTCAAACTTGTCTGGAATTTGTCTTCTCTTGCATCAGTTCCTCCTTTGCTCAAGATTGTTGCCATGTTTAAAGTTAATAGAACATTGTCTTCTCCTATTGAAACTTCAGTGTTGTAGTTAGGCAATACTCTTATGTCGAATCCTTTCTCGAATTGTTTCAGATTTAGGCAGTTCATCAATCCTGTATTTATTGCTTTTGCTAACTCGTCTTCCATGCTGTTTAGTGTAAGCATCCTATTAGAGCAAATATCTTGGTCAGGAACATCATAGCACAAATAGCTTATTGGAACACTATTTTTCATCCTGTAAGTTGATTCATGGCTGCTTAGATATCCACCTTGAATTCCAATCTTTTCAATCAAAGGGCTTCCAATTTTAGCCAAGCATCCTTCAACATGTTCTCTTATAGGCTCAAATCTAGTCTGCAAGTTTTCAGGAGTTACAGGTCCTAAGAAAAATTGTCCTCTTAAGTACAGCACAAGTATGATTGCGGCTGCTACTACAATGCCAACAATGACAAAAGCAGTGATCTGTCCTTTTTTATGCATTTAAACAACCTCTTTTATTCATTTTAAGTTTTCAAAACTTTATAAACATTATGGTGTAACTATCTTAGTCAATGGCATTGAATTTTCATCTTCGTCGTAGCAGATTATGTAGTAAGTTTTTCCTGAAACTAATAAAGTGTGTTCTTTCCCTTGCCCGTTCATCTTTGCTCCATTCCCTTTTGAGAAAGAACTTGGTGAATACTCGCATGATGCATCTTCGTTTGTTATCACATGTAAATTTGTTGAGTCTTTGTATATATACTCTATCTTAGGTGCCAAGTTGTCTATGTTCACTATGAAGTTTATTGTTGAGTTAGCTTCATTTCCAGCAGCATCTCTGCATATCACATTGAAGTAATAGCTTCCCAGCAGCAAATTTTTTAGTTGCTGTAGATGCGTGTTTGAATTTGTCTGGAAAAATTCTATGAAGTTGAAATTGTTTTCTGTGTAACTGCATTTTGCCTTTCCGTTTTCAGCTCCGCCTACTGTAGTTACTTTCAATGTTGGATTTGCATCAAATATTGTTCCTGATGGTCCTGAATTTGTTATTGTCAACTGGTCTGTTCCTCTCAAGTTTAATTCATAGCTCTGCTGGTTTGTGTTGTTTGCTAAATCTTGACATCTGAAATAAAATTGGTTGTTTGAATTGTCTTTTATGTTGTTCAGTTCCATGTCGCATTCATAAAGTTCAAAGTAGTCTTCAGCAGGTTCATTGTCGCAGATTGAAGCTCCTTCCATCTCGCTGTAGCTTTTGTCATTCTTGCTCCATTTGCATCTGGCAGGCTCATTAAGGTATAATGTCGTCTCAGTTGAATTTGCTCCAAAAGATATTGGCGCATTGTTTGGCAGTGAAGTATGCATTATCAATGGCGGAGTCAAATCCGGTTCATCTGTTGTCTCAAAGCTTATCTCATATTCGTTTGCATTTTCATTTCCTTGGTTGTCTTGGCATCTCACAAAGTATCTGTATTTCTTGTTTGCAATTAATCCAACAGAGATGTTGTGCTCTTTTGCAAAATAATCTGTGAGATCATTCTCCATTTCGTCAAAGTTTGCTGTATGTTTATTATCATACTTGCATAAAGCAGGTTCGTCAGTTTTTATCCCAAAAGTCAATGCATTGAATGGATTTATGTTTGGCGTGATGCTGTATCCTGAACCAGTCTCTCTTGCCTCATATCCAGAACTCAATGTTTCCTTCCATGGCATTATTATTGGACTATTAATATCATTTGGATTTGTGTCAACACAATCAACTTTTTCAGAGCCTTCATTTACTAATTTGCAACTTGTTCCAAGGCTTCTGCATTTGTATTCTGTGCACTCATGTAAACTGTCTTTAGTGCATTCGCTGCAATTGTCTCCGCCTAAAGGAGGTATGTATGTATTGCATTTTACAGTCAATGTCTTTGTTTTTGTGTCGCTTCCGATTAAAAAATTTGCATACTTGCCAGTAAAAAATTTAAACATGCCCACGCCAAAAGCAGCAAGACTTCCAATAACTACCCCAGCAGGACCTCCAAGTTTAAAGCCTGTTGTTATAAAGTCTTTTATAAAACCAGAATAAGCTCCAGGATCAAATGTCCCTCCAAAATGAAATCCAGAACCTTCATTATAAGGCTTATTCAATAATTTATCATAAGCTTCAACGAGTGTCTGCATCCCGCCAAAAACTCCGTATTCTTTTAATTCTTCCCATAGCTTGTTGCTACCATGTTTTTTAGGTCTGGGTCCTGATGCGCTTCCTCTCCATTTTATTTTTAATCCTGAAGTTGAAAGCTCTTGCTCAACATTTAAGTCAGCTCCGCAGTCTCCCTGCGATTTGCAGAACATCACAGCTTTATCTACAATTTCCTGTTTCTCGCACGCGCAATTTGAAACGCATTCCCAGTCTCCAAAATAACTAGATTTAGCATACGTCACCTTGCATTTTAAATTGCCTTTTTTGCAGGTTTCTCCAGAATCTCTCAAAGGAGAATCTTTATTGCTTGAATCATAGCTCTCCCAAAATCTTAAACCTAAAGGTACTGTTGAAATGTTGACTGGCAACGCTCCTTCATTTTTTGAAGAGAAACTATTTTGCAGGCATCTTGAGCTTGATTCTGCTTCTCCAATTGAATTTGTAAAGCTTCCTTGAAGACAAACTTCTTCCCTGTATTCCCTGCATGGTTCAACATATTCTTCGCCATTGAAGCAGTAATGCCTGTAATGCCTTGTTCCAGGATAGTCCCTAAAATCTCCTGTAGGTCCTTCATATATACACCAGCTTTCTCCATTTGATCTATGTCCGCCAACTTTAGCGCTTTCCACTAATTGTCCTTGAAGGCTGCTGATTTTTTGCTTTAAATCTGTTTCTTTTTTGTTAAGATTGTTAAGTTTCTCTTTTATAGTTTTCTTTCTGCTCTCTAAATTGTCTTTTTCTGAAGGAATGTTTGGGCTAGAGCTGCTGTCAGTTTTTTCGAGATTGTTAAGTCCATTTTCAACTTGAGTTAGTTGCGCATTTAAATTTTGTATCTGCTTTGGAATATCCTGCAGTACCTTTTCAGCAGTCTGAAGCTGCTCGCTTAAAGAAGCTGCATTTGTTTTATAATCAGCAGTATCTTCGCAGTTCAAACCCCCACAGTAAGCTTCTCCATTTTTATCTAATTTGCATACTTCCTCTTCGTTGCACTGCTCAATTTTTTCTTCCTTGTTGCCGCAGCTGTCAACCCAATGCATAGCATCGTCAAAGCACTGCTTTCCTGCATGGCTTACGCAGCTGCATTTCAGGCTTGGTGAGCTGCATAATATTGAAGAATAAAATCCCTCACTTCCGTCTGTTACCAAAGAATCAGAGACTTCACAATTTTGTTTAGTTGTAAAAGTGCATTGCTGATTGTTTACGCAGCATCCTTCTTCCTGCTGTCTTGCTAGATTTAAGCAGCTTGTCTCGTCAGAAATGCTCTCGTCAAAATTATCAACTCCATTAAGCATTGGATAATTTTTTGATTTAGATTTGCATCCTTGCTCTGTATCTAAAAAATAATTGCTTCCAATCTGGCAGCAGCCTTTGTCACATTCGGGAATCCCGCAACTCGCCTTTGGATCAGCCCTGTTGTTGCCGTTGTTTACACATGTTGAAAATGGAACGTTTTTGCTGCAACTTCCTCCTACCTTGTCAATGCAGCACACATTGCCGCAAAACTGTGTCTGGCTGCAGTCCTGGTTCACAGCCTTGTTGTAATTTGCATCGCATTTGCTTTCAAAAGAATTCAGGCAATAATCTCCATCCAAGGTCTTCTCGCAGCATGCCTGCTGCTCAGCATTTGAAAAATCAGCTAGAATAAATATGGAAAAAACTATTGTTATAATTTGTAAAGCTGCTTTGGTCTTAATTAGCATAATCTGCCTCTTTTTAGCTGAATAGATTAAAAATTTAAAAGATATAAAGCTTTTTATTGGGTTTTCTTTATCTCATTAAGTATTTCTTCTGCGCCAATAAGTTCTGGCATTACTATGTAGTCGGCTCCAGCTTTTTTCAATTTCTTAATTAAGTCTCTTTTTTCAGCCCTTGCATAAATTTTTATGTCAGGCCTATGCTCCCTTACTGTTAATACAATAAGGATGTTCTTCTCAGTTTCTGGCAAAACTGCAACAAGTGCCTTTGCATGCATCAATCCAGCAGAAAGCAAGATGTCTTCGTCCAGCACATCTCCTTCCAATGCAAGCAATCCTCTTTTATGAATCTCGCTTACAAGGATTGGATTTTTGTCAACAACAAGATATTTCTCTCCTTTCTTCTTCAAATCTTCAGCAACATACATCCCTACCCTGCCAGCGCCGCAGATCAAGTAATGATTCTTTATTTTTTTTATTTGTCTCATCATGCTCACCTTTTGAAAATAATCTTCAAATTGCCCTTCAAGCACCAAGTCAAAGGACGTCCATACTGAAAACCAAAGTATCACACCTCCAAATAATAGCAAGGATAATTGGACAATTCTGCCTAATAAAGTTGTTGTTTCTTCATGGGCAAAAGCCAAGGTCTCCACTGTTGCAACGAAAGCTTCCTTGAAGCTGAGATTTTCAGCAAGCATATAGCCCAATGTGCCAAGAACAAAAAGAGCCAGAATAAGCATCCCTAACACCTTAATCTTGTTTGATGCTCTTATCACCTCTTTGAATCTAGAGGACACTATGTTTCCATAAACTATGTTCCTTGTCACTTGATTAAAGCTTGAAACTTCTTTTAAATAGTTTTGTTAGAACTAACTAGTCATTAGAAACTCTTGGAGCTAATATAAAAGACAAGCTTAGTTTATCTTTTACGATGTAGTCTACTTTCAGAGGATAGTCCTTATCAAACTGTAATATTACGGTATTTGCCAGCTTGCTTCCCTTGATTATTCTTTTTAGGTATTCCAAAGAGTATCTTGCCTTTACTTCGCTCTTGCTGCCTGCCTGTATTTTAGTGTTTGTATCAGTTCCAATCTCCACTCTTGCATCATTCAAGTTGGATTCAGCTTCAACAACGAACTTGTCCTTGTCAATTCCAAGCGAGACAGCTTCTGAAATTACATCCATGTCGTTTATTGCTTCGTCAAAAACAACAGAATTTGTTTCAATTTTCAATGGGAATTTTAATTCGGGTATCTTCTGCTCTTTTTCATCAACATCAATCAATGCTATGTTGAAAGTTCTCTTGCTTTCTCCGCTTATCGTGATTTTCAGCTTGTTTCTTTCAGAATCAAGTTCTAGGCTTAGCAAGTCAGAAGGTTTTGCTCTCTTCAATATGGTTTTCAGTGCATCCAATGACAATGCAAGCTTCACAGGCTTGTCAACCTGATATGTTTTGAAGGCAGATCCTAATAATCTGAAGATTACCATTGCGACATTGGCAGGGTCCATCGCAACAACTTCAATTTTTTCCTTGTCAACCCTGAAATGAACTTCATTGACAAGCTCAGAAATTATTCCAATCAATTCAGTCAATATTCTTGGTTCTTCTAGAGTTAGTTTCATGTTCCCCCACGTTTTCTTAAACCTTAAGCCATTTAAATAATTTTGGTTTTTATAGCATAGATTTTATTTTTTTATGCAGGTTCTTGTCAATTTTACTCAGATCTTGTACTATTTCAGCCTGCAAGACAAGCCCTTCTTCAAGGTTTGTAAGGTTTCCAAAGACTCTGACATATTCGTGGTTAGGCAAGTTTTCTCCTATTACTCTTATCTGCCCTGTTCCATCATCAATCAAAAAAGAGTTCTCAGTCCTGTTGACAATTATCCCAGATACAGCTACTTTGAAATCTTCTATCTTCAAGTCTTTCACAAATTTCTCAGCAAAAGGTTTTCTTTGTATGTCCATGACAATGAAATGGAAAAAGAAGTTTAAATTCTTTTTTATTTTGGATTCTCAAGAAGCTTCTTTCTTATATCTTCAGTCTTAGGCTTTGGACCCTCTACAGGTCTTCTTGGTACTTGCTTTGGCTCAAGTAAATTGTCTTTAACTGCTTTTTGTATTTCTTCAATCTCTTTCATCGTTGAATCATATTTTGATTTCTGCACCTCGCCCAAGTCAGTATAGCTTCCATTTTTTTCTTTGATAAAAACAATTAGCCAATTGTCGCCTTTGGCAGATATAGTTTTTATTGCAATTCCATCTTTCAGGTAGACGCCACTGAACACTGTCCTGTGATCTCCTTTGTAAAAAATTACATTGTCCTTCACTTCAGAAATTTGTCTGAAGCTCGCAGAATTTAATATTAAAGGTTTTCTTCCAGTTATTTCTTCAAGCTCTCCAGAAACTCTGGCTTCAAGTTGTTTTGCCTGCTTTGCAGCTTCAATTGCTTTTTGCGTGGCCAATGAATTATAATTTGCAAATGCGCTCACATCATCTACCTTGTATTGAAACAGCAATGCTTTCTCGCTTTTGTCCTTGTGCTTTACTGTAAGCAACAAGTCCTCTAGTTTGTCGTTGTTGACATCAATTGTTTCTAAAGATAATTTGTCTTCATAGCTTAAATCTTCTTTTTGTACAGCTTTTCCTTTTGAAGCGCATCCAGCCAATGAATATGCAGCTGCTAATCCTAGAATTAATTTACCCAAATATTTACTTGTCATTTTTTTCACTCCAATATATTTTGTAGGTTGTCTTTTTTATTCTAACAAAGTCTTTATTATTCAAATCATCAATAAGAGTTTTATGAGCATCTCTTAATATTGTGTCTCTATAAGGCATGCTACTTTTGCTGTATTTGTTATCAGTATAGTCATTGAAGCTGTTAGTTACGCATCCAGAAAACATGCCTGCTAGTCCTAAAACTCCAATTTTTTCTAGTTTTCCTACTTTTGGCATGTATTTTAAATATTATTGGCTATATTTAAAACTTTCTGTATGTATCCACTTTAAAATGGTATCAATACTGACGCCAAGTATTGTGGCATTTCACGCATTTGAAGAATCTAGTTTCAGCCTCGTCTCCAGCTCTTGTCTGCACAAGCCAGTAGAAAGCTTCTTTGTGTCCGCACTTAGGGCATTGCTCATCTGTCTTTGGCAATACTTCATTCTTCTTGTCAACAACCTCAATCTGGTCCTTCTTTTTCAACGTCACTTTTTCTTTAAGAACAAGCTCTTCTTTTTTGGCAGCCTTATATCCGCAACTGCAGACTAGCTCAATTTTCCTTTCATCTTTTTTAGGCATCAAGATTGAGCCGCATTTTGGACAAAACATTTTTTTAACCTGTTATTCCCATGAACAATATTTTCACCCAGCCTAATAAAGGCAGCCTAAATATCGCCTTTCCAGTGTTTTTTATCTGGTCTTCTGTGACTTCAGAAGGATCTTCACCATAGTTGTTATCTCCTTTAGTTGTGAAGTAATATCTATCTTCTTTCCTTATTTCAACAACTCTGTGTATTATCGGGTTTTTGTTGAAAGTATTTTCGTACACTACTACATCCCCTATTTTAATATCTTTCGGTTGCACGCCTTTAAGCACCATTATGTCTCCTTTGTTGAAACCATTCTTGAAATTGAATTTTTCAAAGTTTTCTAGAGTTATGTTTTTTGCTTCATAAAATTCCTTGTTTTCATTCCACCAGTCATTGAATCCTTGATTGTGCTCCATTGAGCTCGAAACAACAGCCACCAAAGGAAATCCAGTTCCTAGGAATGCTCCAATTAACGGATAGATTATGAACTTAACAAGTAAAAATGCAAGAACTAGATTGGCAAGCCAGCTCCATATTGAATCTTCATGCCAGATAAAATTCCAGAATTTTTTTAAAAACTCCTTTACCATGGAATTAGAAAAATTATGCCCTATAAAAAGCTTTCAGTTTTTTCGTAAATTTTCCATTATATACTGCAGAATATAGACACGCGACAAACGCCCTATGAAGGCTTACCACAATAAATCCACAATTGTATTAGGTAATTTTAAAAGAGTTAAAAACGATAGAGGAAGAAAGTTTAATAGAAAACTCTACAATCTTCCCTACCATAAGTTTTATACTTATATCCAATATAAAGCAAAGGAAAAAGGAGTTCCAGTTATCTTTATAAATGAAGCCTACACTTCGAAGACCCGTACTGTCTGTGGCAATATAGGTTTAAGAAAAGGTAACTGGTTCTCTTGTAGCAATTGTAAATACGAAGATAATGCAGATAGAAATGCAGCCTTTAACATAGGCAAACGGGGTCTAAGCTATATGCTTAGATCAGGGGTAGACGCTTCTGCCCTGAAGTCTCTCGTTAGTAATAATGAAGAGATAAGCACTGTAAAAATGCAGGACTGTGTCTCTGCTCAACGCTGTGCTAAGCTTTTAATTTCTTGAACAAAGTTTCCATTTCCTTGTTCTGCTTGTGAAGCCTTTCAGCAGCATCCATCAATGCTTTTTTAGGATTCTTTGCATTGACAATCAATCTTGGCTGTGAAATCAAGGAATGTTCTATTGTGTATCCTGCCGCGTCAACCTTCTCATCTTGCCAAAGCTCTCTTCTTATCGCATTTACTATGGTATGGTCAGCACCTTTAACTTCAACAATTGCCTGATTTTCCTTCTTCTTGATTAGCTTAACTTCCATGGTTTTTTACTGTTAAAGTCGTTTTTTAAACCTTTCTATTTCAATTGGTTTACATAAAAAATCCTAACTTTTTCTATAAAAACTGCAGCAAAATATTATTCCGATTATGCTTCCAGCAGCATTCGCCAGCAAATCAGTCATTGTATCCCAATAGTCTATGCTAACGTTTTCAAATGGTCCTGCTTCAGATTCTAGTCCTAGCAACCCTTGTCCATCTTCTAAAAATAAAGTTCCTCCAAATTCAACAAATTCCCCCACCAAGGCAATCCCAATTGAAGCTAAAAAAACAATAAGCAAAAAATATTTTAAAAAACCTTTTTCGTAAAGTCTTACTCTAGATTTTAATGCAGAATAAATCAAGATTGCAATTGCAATGCTTCCAATTACGTGAGTATAAATGTCCCAATTAACATTAAAGAATTGCATGCTGAAAAATCCAAATCTCCCAAGCTCGTGCAGGCTCATTGCAACATTGATAATCAAATAAGAAAACAAATTCAAATTCAGTTTTTCATAATAAAAAAAGAATAGGCTGCTTAAGGTTATGAACAATATGCTGTCAAATACATAGAATCTTTCTCCAAGACTCAATGAGTATATTACCACAAAGGAAAAAAATAAAGCAAATATTCCATAAATCATTTTTGCATATTTATCTTTCATTTTCCAGTCTCCACAAACCGACTTCAACATTATAAACTTTTTTCTTGTGATAGCTTTTTATCTTTTTCAGAGGAAAATCAAACTCCCAAATAAGTTTTTGGCTAAAATCATTGTCCTTTGCCAATTTTTCTATGAAATTTAAACTTTCAATCTTGTGTATTGAATATATTACATTAGATTTTTCCATTGCCTTCCCTAAAAATTCCTTGTCAGCATGCTCTTTCTTTACTCCAAAAGGAGGATTCTGTATCACAACATCAACTCTCTTTTCAAAGTCCTTTAGATCTAGATTAAAGAATTCAGAATCAAATTTGTTGTTTAATATTTCTTCTATCAAAGCAAGGTTTTCTTTTGCAAGTTCAATTGCCTCTTTATCTAAATCCGCGAAACATGTCTTTTTTGCCCCAAGTATCAAGCTACCAATCCCAAAAATTCCATTGCCGCATCCAAAGTCAGCTATCTTCTTCTTTACTATGTCGCCGTTCATATAAGCCATCCACAATATTGATGCTGCAATTTCAGCTTCTGTCTGGTACTGCTCTAGTTTTATCTTGCTTTCATCAAAAGTGCTTAACTTAGAAAGCAAAAAGCTTAGTTCTTTCTTGTTCATTTTTTCTCTTTGATCTTTATTAAGTCACCAATTGTCAAGCTTTCATCTTTGAGGTTGACTTTTCTTTTCTCGTCTTCCCTGTAAACCTGGACAATTTTTATTCCAAGTGCCTTTTCAAGTTTTCTTGCAAGGCTTATCGAAGGCGTTATAGAATTTGACTCTATTTTATGCATCAAAGATTCCTTTTCATTCAGTCTTTTTGCAAGTTCTTCCTGCTTCAATCCTAATTTTTCCCTTGCTTCTTTTATTGTTATTGAAAAATCAGGCTTTACTATTTCTAGAATTTCTTCTTCTATTATCTTCTTTATTTTACTCTGGATTATTGGTCTTGTCTTCCGTACAGCGATTACATTGCCAAATTTTGAGCATTCCTTGCATACATTTAGCATGCTTCCTTCAACTACCGCCTGCACAAGTTCATTATTCCTTCCGCAAAGTTCACAGCTCATTGATTGGCTCCTGCAATCTCTTCTATCTTCTCTAAGCTGGTAAACCCTTCTACCTTCTTGCCTTGAATTATTAATGTTGGGGTCTCATTTACTCCATAATAAATTTTTATTGCCTCTAGCAGAGGGTCCTCCCCGTAGTTAAAATTGATGGAAAAAACAGACAGCCCTATTGACTCCCTTACAAGAACGTCCAGGATTTTTCCCTGCCTCTCGCTGACGCTGTCTTCTGGGTCAAAGAAATATAATATCAGGGTTTTATTTAGTCCGCATTCCCTGTTAAGCTTTGTGAATTGTGTGTAGGTTCTTACTTCCATCAGGAAATATTTTCTCAAAAGATACTCGTAGTCTTCCTGCTTAAACAGATTTTTCCTTTCAAAGTTCACGATGTATGGGCCAAGCTCGCCAAGTTGCTTTGACAGATCATCTATCCTCTTCCCTGCAATAGTGCAATCATAGCCCCCAAATTCTTCGAAAAATTCTTGTTCTGAGAGATAGCTTTGGGCGTCAAGTTCGCTGTTTCTAAGGTTGAATAAAGCTTCATCAGATCTTAAGCTGTCAAGATAGAAACCCAAGATGACGCCTATGACAAAAATCAATGCAGTCAGTATAAATGCCTTAGCCAGTAAACTTTTGTGTTCTACCATATTCTTTTAGCTTTGGCTATCTCCTTGGTGATTGATCTGAGCCAAACATAAGAATGAAAAAATCCAAAATATGCAAGATACGCTATAAATGCAAAAGGATATCTTAGTTTTTCCCTTGCTAGGCCTCGTGCCTTGTAAAAAGAATACAATGCAAGCCCAAACCCTATGATGATTGGCAGGTAAAGTATATAATCCAACGTCAATATAAAAAGCCAGTTTGGTATCTCAATCAGTCTGAAAAACAAAGTTTTGAGCTCTATAATGTCAAACAACGCATTTAACATGAAATTTGTCAGCTTGAAAATTGTGAAGATGCTTGTGAACATAAGTATGCCAAGGGTCAGTAAAGTTACAGGCAGGTGGAAAGTGCCAAGAATCCCATATTTTTTGTTAAAGAACATTTCCTTATATTTAAATCCGTTGTAGATGTAGCCTCTTGCCCATCTTTCTCTCTGCTTCACTAATGAGCTGAATTTTTGCGGCGCGTTTGTGTAGCCTACACTCTTGTTTTCAATTTTGACTTTGTATCCGTTTTTATGAAGCCTCATCGCAATTTCAAAGTCTTCTGTGATGTTTTTCTCGTCAAAGCCTCCAACTGAAGACAAAACTTCCTTTCTATAGAAGCTGAACACTCCAGGGGTCATGTTAAGCGAGTTGACTCTGCTCATCAGTCTTCTGGCAAATGCGCTCATGAGGTATTCATGCCACTGGAATTTCCCCCATAAAGTTTCAGGCTTCTCGACTTTTATTGCCGCTATCACTGATGCAACTTCTTTGTCAGAGAAATGGTGGATTAAATTTTTTAGAGCATCTTTCTCGACTCTTGAGTCTGCATCCAGGCAGGCAAAAAATTCTCCGTTGGAATTTCTCAAGGCATTGTTCAATGCTGCCGCTTTCCCGGCCTGTCTTTGCGTAATAAGTCTGACATTTTTGAATCCGGCAACAATTTCTCTTGTTTTGTCAGTGCTGCCATCGTCGACAACAATAATCTCCAGCTTGTTTTTTGGATAGTCAAGGCTTAAAACAGAGCTGATGGTTTGCGCTATTCCTGATTCCTCGTTGTAGGCAGGTATGGCTACCGTGACTTTAGGGAATGTTTTTAGCTTGCCTATCTTTGAATCCTTGACAAAAATTACTTGTATCCAGTAGAATGTAATGAATAAAGAAAGGTACATCAAGATTATAAGCAAGAGTGCCATATCACAATTTTACCTCTTTTGTTTCTTCTTTATCTTCTTTAATAACAGGAGTTTCATCCTTTAATACTTTTCCATCTTCTCCTTGTTCGATTTGCAACTCTGACTGTTTTTGCTGCTGTACTATCTGGTCAAACTCCTCTTTTACTTCTTTTGCTGCAGTGTCAAAATATTCATAGAATCTTGGCGTTAATTTGATTAAGTTGGTTCTTCCGCTCTTCTCAGTCAATATCAATCCTTGATCTCTTAAAGTATGTATATGATCATAAGCCTTGTTTCCTCTTATCTTTATTATGTCGGACTGAAAAGCAGGGTCTTTGTAAGCTATTACCGCCAAGGTTTTAGTTGTAGAATTGTCTATCTCTGTTGTAGCTACTAATTTGTTTGCAATATGTCCATATTCTTTTCTTATGTTAAGTTTAAATTTAGCTTCAACTTCCTGAATGTACATCGCAGAATCTTTTGCTTCATACTCTTTTCTTAGTTCTTCAAGCAATTCCTTTACATATCCAGGGCTTCCTATTCCAGCGCCATTAGAAATTTCTTCAATTGCCATGAATTTGCCTGTTGTAAACAATACAGCTTCCACTTTTTTCTTGTCTTCTTGCCTTGGTTCCATTTTGTTTTAGTTGTTGTGTAGATTTAAAAAAGTTATGATTAGCCCATAGGGTATCTCAATATGGCTGCAGCCTTCCCTAAGTCCCTTAGCTGCTGGCCTTCCATAGTATCAACGGATATAATTCTTACATCAGCTCCAACAGCTTCTCCTTCATCTTGTAATCCTTCTAGCTCATATTCCTCAAGCGATTCTGATAATAATAACATGTCAACAGCGCCTAGCTTTATTGCTTCCCTTACTTCGTCTATTCCATAGACAGCTCTTTTAGGCTCCTTTGCCAAAGTTGTCAAGAACTTTTCAACAGCAGCTTTTTCTTCTGAAATCTGCTCTTTAGCCAAAATATCTTTTGACTTGTCAACCAAATCATGCAGTCCTTTCTCGCTTGTATAAGTTATGTCCTGTACAGCAACAACTTTTCTTTTCAATTCGTTGTTCATATATTCCATGAAGCTTTCTTTTGTTGGTCCAGGACCTCCAATTATTATACCTTTCAAGTCTTTCAAGCCTAAAAACTGCTTGTTGCAGATGTCAGCTACCCTCTTGTAGAATTCTATTGCCATTCCCTCAATTAATCTATGAAAACGGGCTGCGGATTGTCCGCCAGCTTTGAATTTTCCTGGAACTCCGGAAGTCATTTCATGCAAAACAATTATTGAAGGTCCTTTTAAGATTCCAATTGTTGCTTCTTTTCTGTCAATTACAACTAATCCATAGCTTTCCTTATGTTCTAACATTGCTTCCAGAATGTCTAATTTAAAAGTCTGGTCGCATCGATAGACTTTGATGTTGATTGGACTAGGCGGCTCAATAGAAAAAACTTGTATGTCAGTTTTATTTTCTTGTGTTGAAACATTGCCTGAAAAAACAGCAAGTCCATTGGCAGGTGTTTTCTTAAAAGTTTTTAAGTGTTGAATTGCTCTTGACAAACTGTCAATTACATTGTTTCTTGTCTTTGCATCTTTTATGTTTACAGCAGTACCTTGTTCTTGCTGCAGATGCTGTATTATTTTTATGATGTCATATCCCGCAGGCACATAAACAGAAACCAACTCAGTATGCCTTCCCCTGACTATAGAAAGCTGCCTAACGAATTTCTTTAGCTGTAATTTTTGTTTTGTGTCCATAGTTATTTAGAACAAATATTGGTTTATAAATATAGCTTAAAATCATTTGATTATAAAACAATTCAAAGAAGTAACTGACATAAGGCACATAACTTACTAAAGATTCATAATGTTTATAAACTAAGTATTGTATTCCTCAAATATTAATATTGGATTTTATAATGAAACTAATGTTCGAATTTATGGGGAAGAAAGAAGAATATCTTACCTTAGTAGATCAAAAAATAAAGTGTGAAGTTGGTGGATTTATGTTTTCATATAAGCAATTTGAGGTTAATCCACAAGTATTCATTGATTTAGCATATAACCTCGAACGCAAAGTAATTGCTGGGAGAGCATTTGTTAATTCAGAACAAGAAGTAGGACCACAGATGCAACAAGTTAAAGTTACGCTTACAAAACTTCTCAATCGTGAAATTGAACGATTCACTTATTCGCCCGCGACAACATGGGAAGGGTCACCAGATCATGAAAGGTACATTCAAAAAACAGGTAATAGAATTAGTCTGAGTGGGGTAGTATAAAATATACGCTACAAGCTTATAAAAAGCTCTTTGCCATAGCTTATCTTTTTGGCATAAGTTACTGCTTTCAAGTCTTCCATGACAGATTTTAATTTAGCTTCATCTTCTTTTAATAATATTAGATTAACTTCAGCCTTCATTGAAACCTGACTTTTGGCTTTAAATCTTCTCACTTCATTGAGAATTTCAACAAACCTGTCTCCAATTTCTTCAGCTTGCTTATCTAACTGCTTGTCATCATGCTCAGGCCAGCTAGAAATATGTATTGACTTTAGTTTTTCATCTTTAGCAAATTTTTCATTGTAAATTTCTTCAGTAATAAAAGGCATTAAAGGTGCAAACAATTTCAATATAGTTTTCAATCCAGTATACAAGGTATATTTTGCTGATTTTTCTCCTTCATACAATCTTTTTTTAGAAATTTCAAGATAATTATCGCAAAATATCTTCCAGAAAAACATTTCAGTTTCAAATTTGGCTTTAGAATATTCATAATTGTCAAATTCAACTGTCGCTTTATGTATTACTTGATTCAATTTCGACAATAACCATCTGTCCATCACTTCTAATTTTACTTTTTCAAGCTTATAATTTTTCAAATTCACCAAAACAAGTTTTGAAGAATTCCACAATTTGTTTACAGTCTTGTGTCCAGTCAAGACTTCTTTCTCTTGATAAGGTGAATCTTCTCCCAGTTTAATGCTGGCAGCATAATATCTTAAAGCATCAGCAGAATATTTATTGATTATATCTTCAGCGAGAATAAAATTCCCTTTGCTCTTGCTTATTTTCTGCCCTTTTACATCCAATCCATGTCCTGAAATCATTATATCTTTCCATGGAATGCTTTTAGTATGAGTGTATGATTTTACAATTGTATAAAATGCCCATGTTCTTATTATATCATGTGCCTGTGGTCTTAAGTCCATAGGATATATTTCCTTTCTTTCAGTCCAATCAGAATTTATTAAAGGAGTTACAGAAGAAGTCATCCAGGTATCCATAACATCAGTTTCAGGATTGAATTCTGAACTGCCGCATTTGCATTTCTTCTTTGGCTTGTCTTGAATTGGCTCGACAGGCAAGTCTTTTTCTTCTGGTAAAACAACTTCCTTGCATTTTTTGCAGTACCATACAGGGAAAGGAACTCCATAGAATCTTTCTCTTGATATGCACCAGTCCCATTTCAAATTATTTACCCAATGATCATATCTTACCTTCATATGCCTTGGATACCAGTTTATTTTGTTTGCAAACTCGACCAATTCTTTTTTAATATCTAAGATTTTTATGTACCATTGGGGGGTTATTATAAACTCAATTGGAGTCGAGCATCTTTCATGAACATTAGTTACATGTTTTATCTGCTTTTGATTTACTAAAAGTCCTTTTTCTTTCAATTCATTCAAGATTTCTTTTCTTACTTTGTCAATGTGCATGCCTTTGTATTTCCCAGCTAAGCTATTTGTCATTCCATTCTTATCAATTATAACTCTTGTATGCATTTTATGTGTTTTCCATCTTTCTATGTCTTCTATATCTCCAAAAGTGCAGACCATCATCAATCCAGTTCCAAATTCCATGTCAACTTTGTCATCGCCAATTATTGGAACGCTGTAATCCATCAAAGGAACCTTTGCTCTTTTTCCAATCAGGTTTTTGTATCTCTTGTCATTTTTATTTACAAACAAGGCTACGCATGCAGGAATTAATTCTGGTCTTGAAGTTGATATTGTAAGTTTCTTTCCATCTTCACTTTCAAAATTTATTTCATTCAAGAAAGAATTTTTCTCCAAGTCTTCTAAGTCTGCTTGAGCTAAAGCAGTCTGGCATTTGTTGCACCACATTATTGGCTCTTCTCTTCTTTCAACTCTCTTTTTCTTGTACAAGTCTATGAAAGATTTTTGAGATATCTTCTGGCATTTTTTATCTATTGTAGAATAGTTCTCATTCCAGTCAACACTTATCCCTAAAGAAGTCCATAATTTCTTGTAAGTTTTTATTCCTTCTTTTGTTTCTTTCAAACATAATTGGATGAATTCTTTTCTAGAAATCTTGCTCTTGTCAATATTGTATTTTTTCTCAACAAATCTTTCAGTTGGCAGTCCATTGTCATCAAATCCCATTGGATAAAAAACATTGAATCCTTTCATTCTTTTGTATCTTGCTATGAATTCAGCTTGAGAATATGACATCGCATGCCCTAAGTGTAGATGATCTGCAGAAACATATGGTGGTGGCGTATCTATAGAATAAACTGGTTTTTTTCCTTTCTTGTATTCAAATATCTTGTTCTTTTCCCAATATTCCTGCCACTTCTTTTCAGCTTCTTTAGAAACGTAGTTTTCCATTAGATTATAGTCTTTATTTAGTTTAAAAGATTTGCTATGATGTTTTCAGTATTAAATAAACTCTCCCGAACAGGAGAAATATTTATAAAGGGTCTAAAACAAGATTAAGTAATGGAGTACGAACAATTAGAACTTGTAGGATTTACAAAAAATGAAATTGCAATCTACATTACTTTATTGAAGATAGGTCCATCAGCTACCGGAATTTTAATAAAAAAAACGGGAATCGCAAGCTCCAGAGTTTACGCCTCTTTAGATTCTCTAATAAAAAAGGGCTTAATTATCCAGTTTCGAAAAAATAAAAAAACATTTTTTGAAGCACAACCACCAAATTTGATCCTAAAACAATTAGAAAATAAAAAAGAGAAACTAAAACCAGTAATCAAGGAATTAAATAGATTTGAAATAAAAGCTAAAAAATTAATTGAGAGCAGATTGCATAAAAATATACAATATTATGCAAAAGCAGATTGGACTGTAGAGAAAGTACGGGAAGAAATAAACAAAGGTTTGGAGCTTTTAAGTAGGGTTGATAAAAAAATTATTACCTTCTTCGGTTCACACAGAGTACCTCAAAATAACGAATATTATAATCATTGCAAGAATTTAGCCTTTGAATTAGGGAAGAAAAAGTATGCAATATTATCCGGTGGTGGTCCTGGGATTATGCACGCAGCAAATAGCGGAGCTATGGAATCTAAAGTTCCGTCAATAGGACTAAGAACAGAATTATTAAAAGGAGAAAGAGTTACAGATCCAATATTCACCGAAGATTTGGATTTTCATTTTCTGTTTGTTAGAAGATTTATAATGTCTATAAAAAGCGAAGCTCTAATCTTTTATCCGGGTGGTTATGGAACCTTAAATGAATTATTTGAATATCTGGTTTTAATGCAAACCGGTATAGTTGATAAAGTCCCAATAATTTGCATCAACAGAAGATACTGGAAAGGTTTATTTGAATGGTTGACAAACAATCCTTTAAAAAAAGATTTTTTTATCCATGCTGAAAGAGATTTAGACTTAATTCACTTTGCAGACAATGTTGATGAAATAATAAGGATCATAGAGTCTAAATGAACGTCTCATTAGAAAACTTTAAATAAGCACTTTTAAGCCTTTATTCACATGTGTCTGTAACTTAACCCGGGAAAGTGCTCGACTGAAGCTCGAGTTATTGGCGGTTCAAATCCGCCCAGACACATTTTCCACTTCTTAATATTTTTAGGATTAGATATACCAATTAAATCAACGTATTCCCCAACATTCTTAAATCCACTAATTTGAATAGTTGCTCTTTCGTAGATATTTCCATTTCTCTTATCAAAAGATGTAGTCTCACCAAAGTATAAAGGAACCTCCTTTTCTTTTAACCAATCTGAAACTGTTTTAACCAAAATTTTATCCTTGAGCATTAAGGTCATAACAGGATAATAATTAAATTTTCCACGATTTTTCTTTAAAGGTAAAGAACCGTCAGTATCAAATAGCCCTTTAATAAAAGCTTTAGAATATTTTTCATCTAGCCATATCCAATCAGGGACTTTGATAATACAATGTATTTTTTTATATCCTATTAATTCTAAAAAAGAAAGTATCCCAACAGATTGCCTTTTTAACTTAATAGTTAGTTGATTTTTAACCTCAATTAATCTAATGTTTAAGTTAAATAATTTAACAAACATATTTTTTACATATTGATAATATTCTATATCATCTATTTTATGCCCTGAAATCTCAACTGAATGATGATAATCAGTATGATGCCCAACATGTCCATCACCAGCTAAAATGCCTATAAATTCAGCAAGTTCAACAGAAGTCTCTTGAGGTAAAGTAAGTCCTTCTTTTCTGTCAACATAACTTATTTTTACTTTACTTAAGTCAAACTTCATAAAAAACTAAAAAGTAAAAACAATTTATAAACTGTCTTAGTGGGGTTGTCTTGGTGTCGTGAATCTAAAATTTACGAAAAAGGCGGAAGATTTACGATTAATAAAATATATAAACAAGAACAAATTATGAAGGATATGCGGCAATTCACACTTTTTAAAGAACCTTTTCTAGAAAGACTTACTAAAAAAGACGATACTATAAAGAAAACTTTAGAAGAAATTGCTAAAGAAGGAAGTAAGTATCCATTATATTATGGAGAGAATTCTGCAGTAGGGCCTGAAAAAATTAAGTATCCTTTTGAACATTTAAATGTTGATAGACCACCAAAAGAAGAAAGAAGATTTAATTATATTATGCTATATGTTAAAGATGAAATAAGGCAAGAAAGAGAATACTTGATAAAATGTGAAGATAAAATAATAGGTTATGCAAGTCTAACAGGCCCATGGAATCCATTAGAAATGGAAGATACTGGTTCTACTATAAATTTAATTTTTATGGTTAAAGAATACTCCACATATAATTCTAAGATATTTAGAGAACTTAATGAAATAACCAAAAAAATGGATGTAGAATTAAGCGACTTTTAGTTACAACTTGAAAAACCGAAAAGCTTTTAGGCTTATTACTAGTTTAATTTTTAGGTAACTAAATGTTAGAAGAAAAAGTGAGGGATTTTGAAAGTGAAATTATTCCTAGATTAAATAAAGTTCATTTAGATTTCATCTCAGTAATATCTCCTTATTTTGGGATATCTGAAAAAATTCAACCATGCAAAATAGACTACTCTGAAGACGGTTTTTACGCAGGCAGGTTTGATCATGTGACTAAGATAATAACAATAAGAAAGGAATACAATAAAAAAACAATGAATGATGTCTGTGAAAAAAAGCCAGCAGAGTTTGAAAGATTTATAGGAATAAAAGAATTGACATGCGCGCATGAGAGTGCACACTATCTGCATAGTTTAGTAAAGCCACATCTTTTTAATAATGGAAAAAGACTAGCAGGGGATTCGCTGTTAGAAATAGTTGCAATAATGAATTCAATAGTATTTTTTGATTTAAAAGGTAGGTTCCATGAGATTAACTTAAAAGATGAAGTTACTAGTAAAGATGATGAATGGCATAAGGATTGCTATGACTTTTATTCAAAGCATATAAAAGGAAGACCTTATTTAGAAAAAGAAACTTGCAGATTACTTTCACAAGCAAATAATTTAGAGCATCTAAGAAGTTTATGGTGGGGATTAGCAAATATAGCTTTTCAATGGGAAAGGAAAGAAGAAGGAGTAAAAACAAATGAAAGTTGAAAATCACATTGAAGAAAAGTATTTGAATTAATTAGAAAAGATTATATATAAGTTTATATAGATATAAGTCTATGAAAAGTATCAGCCAAACAGTTTTACATTATCCCAGATTAGATACAATATTAATGATAGAAGAAGTTTTAAAAAAAGCAGATTTTACATTATCAAAAAATGAAATACTTAGAAGATTGCCAAAACAAGTTATGAGACAAACCTTAAATCTAATTCTTGATTATCTTGAAGAGAAAGGAGTTATTATGATTGGAAATAAAGGAGTGCTTTGGGTAGAAAATAACAGTCCTAAAATGAAGAAATTGTTAAAAGAAAGTAAACTAACATTTAAGTAGAAGTCACCCCTTAAAAAACAAGAGAAACCTTTATAAGCAAAAATAGTTTCATTCTGTATTATGTTAGTAGGTAATAAAAGAGGTGCCTTAGAGCTTTCTGTAAACACTATTGTAGTTGTAGTCATAGGAATCACATTATTAACTTTAGGATTGAAATGGATTTACAATATTTTTGGTGGTTTAACAACACAGCAGCAAGATTTGCAAAGATTGTCAGAAGATAAAATATCAGAAATTTTTGGAGGCTCAGATGAAGCAATTAATGCGCCAACAAGAACCTTCAGGATAGAGCAGGGCGAATCGTACAACTTAAGAATTACCATGCGTAATATTCTTCCAGAAACTCATAGCTTCCAGTATAAAATAGAGTCGTATCAGGCTCCTGCAAGCGTTGACAAAACCAAGCTTAACTCGCAGATTACATATTACAAAGACAAGATGGAATTAAAATCTGGAGAAGGCTTCCAAGACATTATCATTTTCAATTCAAGATCCTTGCCTTTAGATGCTTACACTTTCAGGATAATTTTAACCTGCATAGATTCAGGCTGTGATGAAGAATGGTCAGTCCCAATAGTAATGGATGTCAGTTCTAGTTAATTAAATCCAAAATTTCTTCAGTATTAAACACTTTAATTTTGTTCTGTTTTTTCAGTTCTTTATCATTTGACCAAATAGAAAAATTAAACTTTAGAGCCAAAGCAAAATAATGCACATCATTCAGATCAGGAGAAACTTCTTCAGCTTCACTAATTTTATCAATAAAATCCTGCGAAGATATTATTTCAATTTGTCCTTTTAAAATCTCAAATAATAATTCTAAGTCTTTTCCGCTCAATCCAGATTTGCTAAGAATTTCATCTTTATGCTTATGGTACTCTTCAATAACAAAATCAGGAGTTATAAGCCTCAATTTATCAGAGAAAATAGTCTCGTAAGTTATTCCTCTTTTTATAAGTGCAGAAAAAAGAACATTGGCATCAACTATCAAAATCAAGTTTTCAACTCCCTAAACTTTTTAGCCACTGCCTTGTTTACTTTTCTTCCTAGTTCTAAAGCATTCTCTTCTGTAAGCTTGCTCTTTGATACTATTTGCTCAAAAATAGCCATTTTCATAGCTTTATCGCTTATAGCTTTCCTAGCTACTTCGCTCCAGTTTATCTCTGGAAATTTATCCATCAGCTTCTTTATCTCACTAGATACTGACAAAGTTATGTTTACCATTTTTATACCTCCACATATATTATTTGTATTATGTGTAATATGTGCAAGGTATTTAAGCTTTTCCATTTTATAGTTTAAGCATTACTTCTTTAAGAAACTTGTCTAGAAATTTAAGAAATTCTTCTGGTTTTTCTGCAAACTTTGCATTAAACAATTATAATTACATTTTTAAACCTATTTTCTAACCTATAGAGTATGCTAAGCAGCCTTGATATCATGTACATTGTAAGAGAGCTAGATTCATTAGTTGGCTCTATAGTCGATAAGGTTTTTCAGATTGATCCTAAGGAATTTATTCTGCAGCTGCACAAATCAGGAGAAGGAAAAAAACTATTAAAGATAATAGCAGGAGAAGCATTATTTTTGACAAAAACAAAAGGAGACACAGACGCTCCATCAGGTTTTGCAATGTTTTTAAGAAAGCATTTAGAGCAGTCAAGAATCACTTCTATAGAGCAGCATTCTTTTGAAAGAATAGTTGAAATAAATTTCTCAAAAGGTTCCAAGATGATTATAGAGTTGTTTTCTCATGGCAATTTATCTTTAATAGAAAACGACAAGATAGTTGCATGTTTGGAAGAGCGTGAATGGAAAGACAGGACAATAAAAAAAGGTTCTCCATACGAATATCCCCCAGCAAAAATAAATGCATTTAAATTAGATATGGAAGAATTTTCAAAATTAAGTGAAGAATCAGAAAAAGATTCAATAGTAAAAGTTCTAGCAACAGAATTAAGCTTTGGTGGCAAATACGCAGAAGAAATATGCAAGAGAGCTGGCATAGACAAGAAAAAGAAAAGAATTGATACTAACAAAATATTCAAGATTTACAGAACTTTAAAGTCAGTTCAGATAAAAGCCAATATTGCCTACAAAAAAGAGCTTGATTTTTCCCCATTTGTGTTGGAAATGGATGAGGAATTTGAAAAAGAATACTTTAAAACATTTAATGAATGCACAGATTACTTTTACAGTCAGACTTACTACAAGAAAGATGAAGTAAAGGGTAAAGTCAAGTTAAAAGAGTTGGCTGAAAAGCAAAAAGGTCAATTAGAATTATTAGAAAAAAGGTCAGATGAATACAAAAGAATAGGGGATTTAATTTTTGAAAACTATAATGAAATAGAATCATTGATAGGAGAAATCAGAAAGAATAAATGGAACGTTAAAAATCCAAATTTGATTGAATTGAAAAAATCAGAAGCTAAGTTTGTAATAAAATTCGGTAATTTAAACATAACAATAGACATTGAAAAGACAGTTCCTCAAAACGCTACATTTTATTATGACATTGCAAAAAAATCTAGGAAGAAAATTGAAGGTTCTAGAAAATCTTATGAGTATACATTGAAGACTATTGAAAATTACAAGTCAAAAACTAAGCAGGTTTCAGTTCAGGTTGAAGAAAGAAAAAAAGAATGGTATGAAAAATACAGATGGTTTACAACATCAGAAGGAAAATTGGTAATTGGAGGCAGAGATGCAACTACAAATGATATTCTTGTCAAGAAACACTTGGATAAGAATGATATAGTTTTCCACACAGAAGCCCCAGGCTCGCCTTTTGTTGTAATTAAGTCAGAAAACAAGGAAATTTTTGAAACAGAAAAAGAAGAAGCAGCTCAATTTTGCGTTACAAATTCAAGGGCATGGTCAAAAGGCATTGCAACAGATGATGTCTTTGCTTTCAAGCCAGATCAAGTCAAGAAAGACACTAGCTTGCCTAAGGGCTCTTTCATGGTTTACGGAGATAGAGAATACTTCAGACCTATAATTGAACAAGCAGTTGGCTTGACAGACCCTGGAATTGTTATGGGCGGTCCTCTAAGAGCCATCAAAAAACATTGCAAAGTTTTCTTTGTCGTAAGACACGGTGATGAAAAGAAGTCAGATACTGCTAAAAAAATTAAGCATTTCTTTGACAAGCACCATAAAACAGACTTAAATGAGATAATGCAAGCTTTACCACCTGGAGAATGTAAAATAATTAAATCTTAAGATTATTTATATCTCTTAACAAAAACACCATTATTTCTAAGCAATTTTATCCCATCATCATTCCCATAAGGATTAACATAAAAAACTTTTTTAATATTGCTCTTTAAAATTTCATTGGCGCACATAACACAAGGCGATATTAATATGTATAATTCACATAAATTCAAAGGTAATCCTTTCTTCTTTGCTTGTTTTATAGCAATAACTTCAGCATGAACATCTTTTTTACTAATGTTTGATGATTTTGCAACTATCTTTTCTTTGTATTTAATTAAAGCAGCAACCTTTCCGATATTAGAAATTGTTTCATCAGCAAGCTTATACAATTTTCTCTTTAAAGAATCTTTTATTTTACTATAATCTGGTTTTTCAAGAATTTTATTTACAATGAATGATGTGCTTACTCTTTTAGTTCTTTTTTTAACAAAAACAACGTTAACTTTAGGAAAATTTTCATTTATGATTCTTTTCCTATTAAGTCTGTATTTCATGTTTTCTTTAGAAAAAACAAAAGTTTTAGGTTTAATTGCAGCCATATATTTATTGTAATGGGAAGGTTTATCCAAAATAATTGCATAATCCACAATTTCAAGAGCGCTAATTATTTTAGCTCTTCTATCTTGAGATATAATTGGTCGATTTAATCCCTTTCTATATCTCACAGTTTTATCAGATTGAACAATAACTACTAAAGGTCTGCCGTATTTTGCACAATCTAACAAATAATTTAAATGCCCAGTATGAAACAAATCAAAAACTCCCCCTACCATTGTAGCGGTATAAGGTTTTATTAATTTAGATACATCTTTAAGTTTAATGATATTATCCATATTTTACCCCAAAAATTTATAGAACCTAAATTGTTATAAACTTATCCAATCAAAGCTTTTTTTGAACAGTAACCTTTATAAATAGATTTTCTAGCCTCTAATTCACTTAAGGTATTAAAATGGCAAGCTTAGATATCTCACCAAATGAACTGATAAAAAAGGCAGCTGAAGGCTTGAAAAAGGACATTAAAATGCCAGATTGGGCAGCTTTTGTCAAGACAGGTGCTTTCAGAGAAAGGATACCAGACACAAAAGACTGGTGGTATCATAGGGCAGCCGCAATTCTAAGGAAAATTTACATTCAATCTCCAATAGGGGTTAACAAACTCTCAGTTTTATACGGTGGCAAGAAGAACATGGGAGTGAAGCCAGAAAGATTTATGAGAGGTTCTAGGAAATTAATCAGAGTTATTTTACAGCAGCTAGAAAAATCAGGCTACATTCAGCAGGTCACAAAAGGAACTGTTAAGGGCAGAACAATAACTAAAAAAGGTAAAAGTTTCTTGGATAAAATAGCAAAATGAATCAAGATGAAGAGAAAAATTTTCAAGATCAATTAAAAATTCAGCAACAATTGCAGCAGATAGAGATAATAGTCAAGCAGCATCTCACAAAAGATGCAATAGCAAGATTCGGCAATATCAAGAGTGCTCATCCAGAGCTTTCATTGAAGCTGCTTACAGTTTTGTACAGGGCAATCGAAACTGGAGACATAAAAGAGCAGATAACAGATACGCAATTAAAATTAATATTGCAGCAGCTGACAACAACAAAACAATTCAAAATCAAGAGAGTTTAAGATGGCAAGAATAAAACATCCAGCAAGAAAGCAGAGATTGGCAAAGAAGAAGCGCCAGACTAGATGGGCTCCTTTCTGGACAGTGCCAAAGAAATATGGAAAGGGAAGAAGAGTTCACCCTGGAAGACATACGGCAGTAAAGAGAAATTGGAAGAGGAACAGAACCTCAGTTTAAAATGGCAGACGAAAGACTTTACACAATAAATGTAAGAAATGAAATGCTGAAAGCTCCTATTTACAAGAGGACAGCAAAGGCAATTTCAGCAATAAGAGAATTTGTCCAGCATCATATGAAGAACGATAACGTAAGAATTCAGAATTACTTGAACATGCACATGACAGCTCACGGCATGAAGAATCCTCCAACAAGAATAAAAGTAAAAGTCTGGAAGGAAAAAGTAAATGATTTAGAAGTTGTAAAGGTAGAGTTGGCAAACGCTCCAGTTGCAAAGCCAATTGAAACTCAAAAAGAAACAAAGAAGGAAGAGAAAAAAGAAACTCCAGCTGAAAAGGAAAAGAAAGATGTCCTGATGCATGAAGGTCACGCTCACAAGGAATCTAAAAAGGCAAAAGCAGTTGAAGTTTCAACTAAGAAGCCATTTGATACTGAAAAGACTACAAAAATAGCTCCACATGGAAATCAGTCAAAGAGAGTAGATAAGAAAAAATAAGCTTAAAATAACTTTACTTATACTTTAAAGGAATCTCTTTCTCCCATTCTTTATGATAGGCTTCAAAACCTTCATCACCTTGTTTTAATACATTTACGACTCCCTCTTCTGCAACAACTACTTCGTCAAGAGATCCAAAAGGCCTATAGTCAATGAATTTTCTAAGAGGTTTGCCATCTCCTTGCTTGCATTTTATATCAAAAGTATGCTGTGGTTGAGTAGCTTCAGATTTCCTTGCTATTGAAGTATAAGCTACTCCAAGATAGCCACCTAAAGAAATAAGTGTTAGCGCACCTGCGATGGCACCTACGCGAATACCGTACGCCCAACTTTGTACCAACGCGTCCATATACTCTTTTTGATATCTTTCAACTAAATCAATTTCTGTCTTAATGTCCATTTTAATCATCTCCCTTTTTCTTATTTATAGTATTAATATTTACTATCTAGTAGTAATGCAGTAAGTAGAATATATAAATATTCACTCTCTAAAAAAGGAGAGTTTATATAGAGGTTAAATTATCAAAAAAGTATGGATACTTCAATATTAGAAGGTTTAGGATTAAGCAAAGGCGAGATAGGGGTTTATATTACACTGCTAGAAATTGGCACAACAAAAGTTGGTAAAATTATAGAAAAATCGGGCATGGCAAGTTCAGCAGTTCACAATTCAATTAATTCTCTAGTAGAAAAAGGACTTGTTTCTTATATAAAAAAGGGTAAAATAAAGTCCTATCAAGCAACTCCGGCAAAGAACATCTTGGACTTTATTGATGAAAAAAAGAAGAAATTTTTAGAAGTATTGCCCGAATTGGAAGCTAAACAGAAATTTGCTAAAGAAAAACAAGAAGCAGAAATCTTTAAAGGTATAAAAGGCATTCTAAGTATGCTAAATATCCAAATTGAAGATACAAATAATGGAGATGAATATCGCTTTTTCGCAACTCAATTAGAAGGAAAAAATGAAGAGATACAAAAATTCTTCAGAAGATACGATGCAAAGAGAGCTGAAAAGGGTCTTATAATAAAAGGTTTGGCTCCATCCAATCTGAAGTCATTATTTCAAGGAAGAAAAGTATTAAAGATGAAATATACTGATAATCCTATTCCTTCGGATATCAGTATATGTAAAGATAAAGTTGCGTTAATCTCATGGGGCGAAAATCCAGTTGGTTACTTAATAATATCTAAACAAATTTTTGAAAAATTTAAAAGATTTTTTGATGAAACGTGGAAAAATGCCTAAAATTAATTATACGAACCATTTCCCGTAAATCTTCCGATAAATCCGTAAATTAATAGAGACACGCGACAACCTCACTACGAGTGTTTATAAATGGAGATTACCCAAGATTAAATATAAAACCTAACAAAAGTGAGATAGAATATGAAAACAAATTTGCTCAATGATCCTCTTAGAAAACAATTGTTTTTGAAAAAAGACAAGAACATATACAATAGTAAAATAAATTTATTTGGAGCCCTATCAGATTCTTCTATCTATTTTAGAAGAAAAGTTAAGATAACAGGCTCAGCATATTTGGTAGGTATAAGAGCTCTAATTGAAAGTCGTTTAAAAGAAGTTAATCTCAGTGATCTACTCAATACATACAATTATTATTTAAATTTACGCACACCATTATATAGTTTCAAGAGAACGTTAAAGAACTGGCTTATTAAAGATAGGATTCCATTAGAATTTATCAGAGTTCTTTCCATAACTTTATTCGACAACTTTAAAGTGCAAAAAGATTTTCTCATCAAAATATTCCTAAAAATGAACTACATAACAGACAGAGCTGGAATGTCTAAATTCAATCCACCTATCCTACTAAAAGATGTATTAAGTCCGCGTAGGATATACGACGTGGGGGTTTCAATGGGTGATGGAAGGTTATTTGGGCGTCATCAACATATCGCCGATGGTTCGGTTAATGGAGAAGATTTAAACCTAACAAAGTTTTATCTAGAGAAACTGAAGAAGTTAAAAAAAGAAATTTGGGGGCTGTCGGATAAATCAATAACTATATTAAAAGGTAAAAAGAGGAATAGAAATATGTATAAACTGGCTGTGCAAAATAAGTTTTATGTTAAGTATCTGAATTTTGTATATGACTTACCAATAGGAAACAAGATAAAACAAAATCTAAAAGAGCCAGAAATAATCAATTTCACTAAAAAATTAGAAATAAATCTGCTAAAGAGTTTTTTATATAGAGGTTTATTTGATACGGACGGGCATTACTCAAAAGGTTCTTCAAAAGCAAGTTTCTGGAGTGAAAGCCAAACACTAATTAAACAAACCAAGAATTTTCTCGAAATAAATGATATAGGTTTTACATCAACAGACAGAGAGATTAATATTAACGCAGAAAGTTACAGAAAATTTTTAGAAAGAGTAGGTTGCAGCCATGCTAGAAAGCTAAAGACTATTTCTAATAGGCTCTCCATCCAACCAAAAGCCTATTTTTTAAAGGGAATAAATAAGGATAGACTCATAAATGGTTACTTCAATTTTGAGGACTTAAATTACCATATAAAAGGAATTGGATATTTATTCAAAGAATTCAGAGAAAAATTAGGGTTGACACAAACCAAGTATTCAAAAGAATTCAATATAGACGTGGTAACTATAAGGCATTGGGAATATGGACTAAATGGAATACCTTTCAAAGAACTTTGCAGGGTAATCAGACTAAACAAATTAGACCTCTATAAAGAACTCAATAAAAGACTTTCTCATTTAGATATTGGGGGTATCAAATTGCCGTTTAAGCCCTCTCAAAAAATGTTGGAAACTGTAAATTTTATCATACCTCAAAAATCTTTTAATCACGCCTGTGTAATCAAAAGAGAGTCTACATCTATGGGAAAAAATCAAATAAATAACTTAATAGAAAATATAGAAAGATTATTTCATTGCAAGATCAAAGAAAATAAATCTACGGGGGCTTTATATATTTATAATAGCTATCTTACCAAGTTTCTAGATACTTTTTTCATTTACAAAAAGAGTTGGTCCACAATGAACAACTCTGAAATTAAAGATTTTCAGAATAATATGATCAATATTTTGGAGGGGGATATGAAATGTGAGCTACCATTTGAAATGGAGAAAAGAAAAGAGATTATAAAAAAAGAAGCCGAAACAAACGCAACTTTCGGATGTAAACCAGATGAAAGGCCAATTGAGCAATTGATACAATATGGAGTAATCAATCTCAATAAGCCTGCAGGTCCCAGTTAGGTCTACCTAGGGAAATTCGCATCTGGTAACTGATTACGTAAAGAAAATATTAAACGTAGATAAAGCAGGTCATGGCGGAACTTTAGAAAGTAAAAAAGCTTGAAGATATCCAAACGTGACAGGCTGTCTACCTATCGCCTTAGATAGAGCTACAAGAGTAGTTCAAGCTTTATTATCAGCAGGAAAGGAATATATATGCTTGATGCATATTCACAAGGAAGTTTCTGAAGCAGAAATAAAAAAGACATTTGAATTTTTTAGGGGAAAAATTACTCAGCTTCCACCGTTGAAGTCAGCTGTAAAAAGGCAGTTAAGGGAAAGGAACGTTTACTACTTAGATATTTTAGATATTCAAGACCAAGATGTTTTATTTAAAGTTGGCTGCCAGGCAGGAACATACATAAGAAAAATCTGCTCAGACTTTGGAAAAAAATTAGGAACTCAATCACATATGCAGCAGTTAATAAGAACAAAAGCAGGTCCTTTCACTCAAGATTCATGGGTTTCTCTGCAGGATTTGAAAGATGCTTACGAATTGTACAAAGAAGGCAAAGAATCTCAAATAAGAAAAGTAATTCAGCCTTACGAAAACGCAGTAGCACATCTGCCAAAAGTATACGTCTTTGATTCAGCAGTCGCAAACATCTGCCATGGTGCAGAGGTTTATGTTTCAGGAGTTTCAAAATTCAATGAATTAGCTTCAGAAGAGCAGGTTGCAATAATGACTTTAAAAGATGAATTAATAGGCTTAGGAACTTCAAAGATGTCAACTGAAGAAATACTCACTTTAAACAAGGGGGTTGCTGTCAAGACAGCCGCTGTCTTTATGCCTATAGATTTATACCCAAAAATCCGGCTCTGTTGAAAATCTCAGTTTAGTTGTAACATTCAAGCTATAATATTCTTCAATTTACTAGTGAGCGACTATTTATACGAACCTTCTATTGTAAAGAGATGTAGCTTTTCTAGACATTTTCAACAACACCCAAAAATCCATAAAGCTTAAAAATAGCATAAAAATCAAAATTAGCATGGCAAGTATATTTGATTCTATTCCAGCGAAGATAGAGACTCCTCAAGCTTTAGTAGATTTAAGAGACAGACTTATGACAGAAGGTTTGAAGGTAAGGCATATAACTGCTTCTGCAAAAAATCCTTTTGGCGGCGATCATTACGAATCAATATATGATGATGGCATGAAAGCCATTGTTGAAGCTGTTGGTTCAGAGGTAGTAAGCGATTATCTATCAAATTATGCAATGCCAATTCTTAGAAAAACTTTAGATGTCTATAATGAGTCTGGAATAAAGAAGAAAATAGCAGGAGACATTGAGTTTTTTAAGCAAGGAATGTTTCAAGAAACAATTCAGATAGGCCAAATATCATTTTTTAGCAAACCAAGAGAAAAAGGAAAAATAGATAGCTTGGAGTGTAGCTTAGAATAACAACTTTTATTAATTCTTTTAGGTTTTTAGGCATATGAAAATAATAAAAATAACAAGAGATTCTGGTATTCCTCTTATAGGTGCAATCCAGTTTGGAATAATTGATAGGGGCACATCATGGATTCAGGTTCGCGCTACTTCTGTATGCAACATGAAATGCGCTTTCTGTTCCACTTCAGCCAATGATTTAGATCTGCATCCAAACAATTTTGAAGTTGATCTTGATTACCTTGTTGATTATGTGAAGGAAGCTGTAAAAGTTAAGGGTGAAGGCTTAGAAGTTTTTTTAGATTCTGTAGGAGATCCAACAGCATATCCAAAGTTTGTTGAGTTGGTTGAAAAAATCCGTAAGATAAATGGAATAAAGCAGATAACAACTGTAACAAACGGCACTTTGCTGACAAAGGAAAAGATAAAGGCCTTGGAGAAAGCTGGTTTGAACAGGATTAATTTGAGTTTGCACTCTTTGGATGCAGAGCAGGCCAAGTTCTTGATGGGAAATTCCAGCTACAATCTAGAAAAAGTCAAGGAAATCGCAAAAGAAATCTCAAAAACAAATATTGAATTGATTTTAGTTCCAGTTTATCTTCCAGATGTAAATGACAAGCAGTTGGAAGACATAATAATGTTTGCAAAAGAGATTAAAGCCAAGTTGGGAATACAAAAATACGAGACTTACAGGCATTCCAGGAAATTAAAAGAAGCTAAAGACTTAACTTACTATAAATTCTATAAGAAGCTTGAGGAGTTGGAGAAAAAATACAATGTAAAGCTTAAGTTATCGGCAAAGGATTTGGTTCAGGAACGCAGGCCTTCATTCCCTACAATGTTTAAAGTTGGGGAAAAAGTAAGCTTGATTGTTGGCTGCCAAGGTTTTTTTAGAAATCAAGTTCTTGCTTGTGGTCGTGGACGCTGTGTTAGTGTAAATGACTGCTCAAGAAGTCCTGGAGACAGAATAAATGTCAGGATTCTAGACAACAGGAACAATGTCTACGTAGGTGAATTAATTTGAAGATAGCAATTTGTTTGCCAGGTTTAGAAGATGTGGCAGAGAAGGAAGTTAAAGGTAAGAAAATAGCGCCAGGCAGGGTGGAATTTGACTTGCCTTCAAACGATTTTAAGTCAATATCAACTATTTATTCCTTGATTAAGCACTTTGATTTCAAAAATCTTGACGATTTGGAATCAGAATTAAAAAATATCACTTTCAAGATAGATGAAAGCTTCAAGGTTATATGCAATAGGAAGGGCAACCATAACTTCAATTCAACAGATGTCAATAAAATCATAAGCATTTCTCTGATAAAAAAAGGTTATAAATTAGATTTCAAGTCACCAAAGACAATTATCTATTTAGATATTATAGATTCTAGGTGCTTTGTAGGTTATTTAGAAAAAGAAAATTTGTCAAAAAGGGCATATAGGATAAGATTGAGTAATCAAACATTAAATCCATGTTTGGCTTATTCATTGATATCAATGTCAGGCTTCAAGAAAAATGATGTGCTTCTTGATCCATTCTGCAGGGATGGAATAATAGCAATAGAAGCAGCTTTGTTGAATAAAGGGAAAGTAATAGCTTTAGACTATTCATCAAACAACATAAAAAATTCTACGATAAATGCAAAGACTGCAAAAGCAGAAATTGAATTTATCAACGACTCAATATTGAATTTCAATGAAAAAGTTGACATAATAATTGCATATCCTCCTTTCTACTCAAAGAAGAAAGACAAATCAACAGTAATAAATCAATGGCAGCAATTTTTGTCCCATTCAAAGACAATTCTTAAGAAAAGTATGGTTTTGATATGCCCAAAAGAAGATATTAAAGATTACTTGCAAGATTACAAAATTTTAGAAGAAAGAAAAATAGTTATAGGGAATACTAATTATTTTATTTTCCATATTCAGGAATGTTGACATCTTGTGCTTCGCAGTCAGCTTCGCCACGATTCAAGATGCATTTCGTTCTAGGTAAGCATTTCTTAACAAGTTGAATCTCTCCATTGTCATTGCATCCAACAACGCTTCCTTCTCTGTTAGGTTCTATCCCAGGATAAATGCCAGAAAAATCGCATCTTGTTTCATCTTTCCAGCCGCAGTAGTTTTGCCAAAGATATACTTTTTCTTTTTCTATATCAATCTTTTTGTGAGAATCACCTGTGATTCCATACAAGTTTGTAGATACAAATGCAACTGCAATTATTAAAACTGCAAAAAGCATTTTTTTAGTGTTAGCTTCCATTTTTCCTCATCAATTATTTTCAGAGTTGTAAGCAAGTCTGCATCTTGCTCCAGTAGATGTTTCTGTGCATTGGTTTGCCCTATTGCATGAAGTCATGTATTGCCATGTTGTTCCGCCATAAGATGTCCCAACGCATTTTACCACATCGCCATATCTATTCGCTATTCCGCCAGCTCCGCTTCCTCCATAGTTGCAGCTTATTCTTCCCACAATGCATTTAGTTTCTCCGCCTGCACGAAACCTTTGGGCAGCATTTTCTATTCCTCTTTCCATAGGTGAAACTCTATTGTATTCACCTGTAACTCCGCTTAAATTGGCGTAAAAAAAAGATATGCCAATTATTAAGATTGCCAATACAATTATTCTGTTGTCACTCATTTTTACCTCCTTTACTAATTTGGCAAGTCTCTTATTGTAATCGTTCTTCTCATAATTTCAACAACTTGCGTCCCTTTCTTTGTTTCATAGACCCTTACTAAAATATCTACTTTATTGTTTTTCGCAGCCTCAATAAATATTTTGCTTGAGACAACAGTTTTCTGGTCATTAGAAAGTGTAGTATAAACAGGCACTTTTGCTTCAGGTACATCAACTTGGTCAACCTTGTTTGCAGCAATTAACACAATAATAGGCATTGGAGACTCAGACAAATGTTTAGGTAAAATAATTGTGTCTATCTGAAGCTCAACAAATTGGCCTATTCTTCTAATTTCTGTTACTCCAAGGTTGGCTTCTATTGATGTTTTTTCAGCAGAAACTGGTGTTGTACTTTTAGTAGTCTGATTGGTTTTATTTGTAGTTTCATTAATTATTTGCTGACCATTATTATCTGGGATAGTTGTTGGTTTTTCTTCTGGTAAAGGTCCAACTTTATTAAGTAGCTTTATATTCCCATCTGCTTGACCTTTGCCTTTAATATATTGCCTTTCAGTATATTGGGCGCCGCAAAGTATTCTAATAGTTTTGTCCCTTTCTGTAACAGGGAAAGAGCCTCCCCAAATAGAATGAGGATCAGAAGGTCTCCATTTAAAGGTAGCTGTAAATTTGCCGCTTGCCTTGTCATAGCAGCTGTCTTTGTTGTTTCCATTGCATAAAGGAATTTCCCCACCAAATAAGTTTTGTAATGAGGTATATCCTTCGACATTTAATGCTCTGCCATCTGCCATAAACTGGAAAGTTCTTCCTATGTTTGTTTCACCGCTGCAACTTATGCTCAAATAGTCTTCAGAGTTTTCATAAAATTCAGGTAATGGTTTATTATTTGGATATATCTCTTTATAATTCCATTTGCTTGGATCATTGCCAACAATTCTTGCTATTTCAATTTTGTTTACTTTAAAGTCTCTTTTACCTTCAGTTTGTGATTCTTCGGATTTAATTACGCCATAGTTGATGTCTTTGAAGTTGTTATCCTTGCTGCTCTCTGGTTTTGCAGTAAGCCACCAATCATATCCAGGATAATCAATGAATAACCTTCCTTTAAGATTTGAAATCTTTTTATTTGAAGGAACAAACGGGCTTTCAAATGCAGGAACAGAAAACCTTATAGTAGATGACTTCTGAGGAGCCAAATCTAATTTTATTTTGTTAACAGTGTTTTGATCTAAATTATTACAAGAGCCAGAATATCCATAAACTGCAGCCTTCCATGAAGCGCACCAGAATGCATTTACATCCCCTTTGAAATCTGTTGGTCCGATGTTTTTTATTACAGCTTCAACTTCAAATCCCTGCCCTTCATTAACGTTAGTTGTTTTACCAGCAGTCGTTATAATATTTACAGAATCCACAGTTATATCTGATTTAGAAGGATTTAATTTAAAGTCAAAGGATTTTACTGTCGGATTATCAAGTGACCATGGGTAATTTAAATAGCTGCCACAGTGTATTTTGATATAAGGATTTTTTGAATTGATATTTGGAAACTCTTTCCCATTTATATGGTTGAAAGGTAATGAAGTATAGGCTGAAAAATCACCATTGCTATTATAGCAATTTCTATCTTCATTCGCTTTGCATTCGTCAATCCTTACTGAACCGGCAGCTTTTATATTTCCCGTTGTTCCTATAAAAATGTATTTTGGAGACTTAATATTATTTTTACCATCACATTTTACGCTAATTACTCCATGTTCAAAAATAATGCTTGCTCCTTTTGCAGTTAGCGGAAAATACTTCAATGAACCTTGAGTCTCTGAATTTGATAAAGAATTTCGAGTTGAGGGATCAAGAGGTAATTGACCAACAGCAAGACCTTTTATTTCTACAGCTGGTAGTTTAGTTGCCTCACCAGTTAAATCGTTAAAATCTTCAGAATCATCCATGATATTTGCATAAAAAAACGATACGCCTACGATTAATAGGGCAAATATTAAAATCTTACTGTTACTTGTCTCCATTGTCTATTCCTCCTTTATCTAAATAATGACTTAAACCATGATGCTAGACTATAAAATAAACCTTTCGGTTTTTCCTTAGGCGCTTCTTTCTTTATTTCCGGTATTTTTACCTCTTCCTGTGTTGGCTTTACCGCCTCGAGAACAGGTTCTTGCTCAACATAAACAGTTACAGGCTCTTGATTTGTAACTATTTTGCATTCAACAATTGCATCAAATTCAATAGCAGATGAAGTATCATCATCGAAATATTCCCAGTCAAAAACTATTCCATCGTCTGTAAAATCGACTACCCTTGCTCTTGTATAGTATCTCTGCTTGTTGTATGAAATGCTGTCGCAGGTGTTCATATAAATGAAATATCCTTGATATAGCTGCTCTTCAGGATCAGTTAGCAGCCCATTTATGCCCTGCCAAGCAAATGGATGAGGATCATTTAATACATATTGCCTTCCTTGGTCTGCATATCCTACAAAGTTGCCTGTTGCACCGCTGCAATAGCCTCTTGTCCTATGTATGATATCATTATCTGTTTTCCATGCTCCTTTTATCGTGCAAGAAACTGGTTTGCCTCCAAATCCTTCAAGCTTGATTTGCCCTTCTCCCTTAGGTCTTAACGTGAATTCACCTTGTGCTCTAAACTGCAACTTTTGTTTTACATTTTCTTCATTCACTTTCTGCATCTCGCAGTTCACAACATTGTTAGTATCCAAAGCTTTTAACTCGCCTCTAGAATTGTAAAGATATGTGTGCACTGCTCTTTTGCCTTCTATGTCCCCAACATCTTGGCAGTAAGTTGCAGGACTAGAATATATTATTGGAGCTTTGTCCAAAGATTCGCCGCCAGCAATGTAACCTCTTGCGTAATACCCATTTGCCTGTGCCCAGTTCATGTACTCGCAAATCTCAAAGTGATTTTCTCGCCAGTTGCATGAAGCGCTTTCAACAGTTATGGTATTCGGGTCTGAAACTGCTCCTCCAGTAAATCCGTTTATTATGACAGTATATAAAATGCTTAGAACAATGGCTATAATAGAAACTAAAAATATCTTATTGCTTTTCATCTATTGAACCTCTTTTCTATTTTTTATGAAGCTTTTTTATATTTAAATACCTTATGGTTTAAACACGATTACAGAAAATTATATAAACCTAGTTTAAAAAGGATACTCTATGGAAGAGGAAAACAAGCTGATCAAGCAGAGGAAAGCTAATCTTGAAGCATTAAGGAAGCTAGGCATCAATCCCTATCCTTACAATTTTGACAGGAATGCTAGCTCAATACAGATTCTTAACAAGCATGCTTCAGTGAAAGCTGATGAAAAAACAAAGGAAAAATACAAAATTACTGGCAGAATCACTAATTTTAGAGTGATGGGCAAGGCTACTTTTGGCCATTTGCTTGACGCAACAGGAAAAATTCAGTTTTATTTCAGGCAGGATGACTTAGGCACAAAAGACTACAAGGCATTCACAAAGCTGCTAGACTTAGGCGATATAATAGGAATAGAAGGGAAAGTTTTCAGGACTCGCAAGGGAGAATTATCTTTATGGGCTGAAAAAATAACTTTGCTTTCAAAATCAATAAAGCCTTTGCCAGAGAAGTTCCATGGATTGAAAGATGTAGAGCAACGATACAGGCAACGTTATATTGATTTGATTTCAAATCCAGAAGTCAGGGAAATCTTTGTAAAGAGAACGAAAATTATACAAGCAGTGCGTGAATTTCTAGATTCAAGAGGTTTCTTGGAAGTTGAAACTCCAATTCTTCAGCCAGTTTACGGGGGGGCATCAGCAAGGCCTTTCAAAACTTTCATGCATGAATTGAAGCAGGAAGTTTATCTAAGCATCTCTCCAGAAACTTACCTGAAAAGATTATTGGTAGGCGGCTATGAAAAAGTTTATACAATTTGCAAGAATTTTAGGAACGAGTCTATAGACAGGACTCATAATCCAGAATTTACAATGATGGAATGTTATCAGGCTTATGTTGATTATGAGGAAATGATGAAGATAGCAGAACAATTATACGAATATGTGGCGAAAAAAGTCAATGGAACTACAATTATAGAGATTGAAGGCAAGAAAATTGACTTGAAGGCCCCTTGGAAAAGACTTACAATGGCAGATGCAATAAAGAAATTTGGTAACATTGATATTTCCAAGATGGAAATAAAAGATTTGCAGAAAGTTATAAAGGAAAACAAGGTAAAATATGATGGAGAACCTAACAAAGGCTTGATGATAGCTGCAATTTTCGAGGAATTGGCAGAGGAACATTTGATTGAGCCTGTTCATATCATTGACCATCCAAAAGAAACTACTGCATTATGTAAGAATCACAGAAAATACCATCATTTGATTGAGAGATTTGAGCCATACATCAACAGCTGGGAAGCAGGCAACGGTTATTCAGAATTAAACGATCCAGTTATGCAGCGTGAATTGCTTGAAGACCAGGAAAAGCTAAGGAAAAAAGGCAATGAGTCAGTTTACCCAATGGATGAAGATTTTGTAAACGCAATTGAAATAGGAATGCCGCCAGCAGGCGGACTAGGTATTGGTATTGACAGGATGGTAATGTTGATTACAGGTCAGCCTTCTATAAGAGATGTTATTTTCTTTCCATTCATGAAAAGTTAAAACCACTTAAAAGTGGCTTAATAATGCCTTAAACCACGTTTTGAAGGGAAAGCTTTATATACTAGTTTAGTTCAATTGATTTTACGAGTTAAGAAAAACTTGATTCGAAATAATCTTAAAAAAACGACGGGGTGTTAAAAACATGGCAGATTTGTTAGTAGTAAAGTCTAAGATAAAAGATGTTGTTAAAAACATGAATGTTGCAGGAGACTTCGCTGAAGGTTTAAGCGAAAGAGTGTCAGAGTTAATAAAAGATGCAGCAAGAAGAGCCAAAGAAAACGGCAGAGCAACAGTCAAAAGAAGAGACTTGTAAGGAAATATATTTCCTTTTTCTTTTTTTATTAACCAACTCTATAAAATTGATTCATTTATCTTTGCAGCAATTTTTTTCATAATATTTCTACTATTAGCCCACCTTGCATAAGCTTTCCATCCTTCAAAACTTCTAATTAAATCTTCATAGGATAATTTGTTTTCATTAAATAACTTAATTTTATTTTTCATAGATTTAATATTCCTCCTCCTTAACAATTTAAAATGATAAAAATTTCTAAAACCAAGAAAATCTACTCCTTTGCAGATAGGAATTATTTTAGATTTCTCAGGATGAATCACAAGTTTCAGTTTTTCTTTTAAAAAATGGTCAATCGCCCCCCCCCCCTTATTTGCAGTTGTTCAAGAGAAGAATCAAGAAGGACAAAGTCGTCAACATATCTTATATAATATTTAGCTCTTAGATGATGTTTGACAAAATAATCTAATTCATTTAAATAAATGTTTGCAAAGAACTGAGAAGTTAGATTACCAAGAGGCATTCCCTTATTTTTAGGATAATTTTTTATTATCTTACTTATTAAATCAATCACATTTCTATCTTTTATCTTTTTTGAAATTAAACTAAGTAAAATTTCATGATCAACTTCATCAAAGTAGTGTCTAATGTCTGCTTTTAAGCAATATCCTTTCACAAAATTATTATTAAAGAAATTATCAATTTTAGTTCCATTTTTTGAAACCTTTCTCTTGAATTTATCAAATCTTTTTATTGCAAATAAATTTCCCTTGCCTTTCCTGTTTGCGCAAGAGTCATTGATGAAAGACGTATCAAATAATGGCTCAATAATATTGCATAAAGCATGATGAACTATCCTGTCTCTAAAATCAGATTTGCTTATTTTTCTTGTTTTAGGATCCCTTAAAACAAATCCCTCCAAGGGCTTAGGCTTGTAAGTCAAATCTTTTAGTTCCTTCTGAAGAAGTGTAAGATTATCTATTAGATTTGCATCAAATTCAAGAACATAATCTTTTTTTGTTTTACCTTTCCTCGCTTTCTTCCATGCAAAGAATAAGTTTTCAAAAGTAATTATTTTTTTGTATAAATTTTTGTAAGTCTTCATTTTTTAGTCCTAGCATTGAACCAAGCTATTCTGCCATCCGAAGACTCGTCTAATTTATTTTTAGATTTCGAGTTATCAAGGTTGTTCCAGTTGGAATTCACGTTCAAGTTCCTGTTCAGGTTCAACCTAGAAAGGCCTCAACCATTTAGCCCATTAATCTAAAAAGCACCACTGCTTCATATTTCAAAATAGTTTACTTAATGTTGCAGTTGAATTTTATAACCTTTAAAGGTCATGATTAACAGGCTTGTAGCCTGGCTCAATGTTCACGCTTTATATCGCATCAAGCTAGGATAATAAAAATAAACTAAATTTTTTCGGCGACTGCGTCGCTCACGACGACTACCCTGCCACCCGAATCCGAGCTATCAAGGTCGTCCCAGTCGGAAACCACGTTCAAGCTCCCGTTCAGGTCCAACCCAGAAAGGCCTCCTTGTCTTGTGTAAAAATTTCTGTTTCCTTTTCCAAGTTTCTTAGGTAATCCAGTTTTCTCGTCTATGTCTTTTGAATCAAATCTTGATGTTTCTTTATTTAATACTGGTGCGTAAATTATATTAGAATCATCTCTAAGCTTGAAAGCCAATCCATAAGGTGATTTTTCATCTTTTGCTAAGTCTAAATCTGTCAAAGATATCATAACAGGCATCTTTGACTTGCCTCTTGCTTTCACTTGATAAGTTAAATCCTTTGCCAAGTAATCATTTCTTTGGTAAGAATCTCCATCTGTTCTTAGAACTAATCCAGAATCTTCATAAGTGCCTTTTAATTGTAAAGCGCCTACTTTTAATATTCTTTCTAGATCCGCAAGTGTTGCAGTTCTTAGTCCTTCTTCTCTTATAACTTGATTTATTAAAACAACTGCAAATGGATTAGAACCTACAATTAAATTGCTTGAATCAGCCAAAACATTTAAAACTCTTAAATTTTCATAATCAGCTTTAACTCTTCCTTGATATTCTTCTAGAACTTCTCTTCCAAAGTCTCCTTGTAAAAAGTCTGCTTGAGGGATAGTTTTAGGTACTTCTATCAAAGGCTTTCCTCTAAATTCAGGTAATTTTGTTTTAGCTACCATTTTAATCAATAATTAAGTAAAATAACTAGTATTTAAAGTTTTCTATTTTGTTATTATTATATAGTAGTATAATGAATCTAATATTGAGGACAAACTCCTTAAAAACCCTTATAAATCCAATTATCTAATATATTTTAAAAGAGGTGGTGTCATAAAGTGAAATCTAAAGGTACTCGCGCGGAAAGGGAACTTTTCCACTTGTTCTGGGGAGATGGTTTTAATAGCATAAGAACGGCAGGTTCAGGCTCTACTTCAATGCCAGCTCCAGATTTGATTGCGGCAAAAGATGGGAGAGTTTTAGTCATAGAATGCAAGTCAGGTGCTGGAAATTATCGTTACATAAAAAAACAACAGGTAGAAGAACTGATTGCTTTCGCAAAAACATTTGACGGCGAGCCATGGATAGCAGCAAGATTCGACAGGATAGGTTGGTTTTTTGTTAAGGCTGAAAATTTAGAGCAGACAAAAGGAGAAAACTTTGTAGTAAATTTGGAAACGGCAAAGATTTCAGGATTAAAATTTAAAGATTTGGTAAAAAGCGAATAATTTTTAGTTTTATCGCAAGATTTTTAATTTTTTTAGGGCAACAGTTATAAAAAATGGTTCTTTATTAGCTGGATGAAACATTTGCTGATGTTTATATTGTTGATGCCAATTGTCAGTGCAGATATTTTCATAACCGAGATAATGTATGACCCAACTGGTAACGACAACAATCTTGAATATATTGAACTATATTCAAATGAATCTTTTTCTTTAGAAAATTTCACAATAGAGGATCTTTCAAGCTCAGATAATTTGAAATTAGTTCATTCTTCTAACTCAAGCTACTCCATAATTGTAGAAGAAGGCTTTAACTATTCAAACATTGATGCATCAATCTATTCTGCAGGCGCTACAATAGGCAATAACTTGAACAACGATCGAGACATAGTCATAATAAAAAACTCTTCAAGGATATTTGACGCAGTAAACTATGACGAATCTTTAGGCGGAAAAGATGGTCTTTCACTTTGCAGGATAAATTCTACCTTAGTACAATGCTATCCAACTCCAGGCTATGAAAACAACATTGCTGCTATAGAAAATTTATCTTACAATTATAGCCAAGTTTATAACAAAACAAAAAACCTGATTTTAGATTCTTTTTTGGAAATAGAAAAAATATATGATAAGGATATAAAATTTGGTGATTTACTAACTGTAAGGATAAAAGTTTACAAAGGAGACACAAGAAAAAAAGAGATAAAGCTTTACGTAAAGGACTTAAGCAGGCAGACTAAAGTCTTGTTGAATAATAGGTTCACAAATTACACATTAACTCTGCCTCTGCTTTTAAATCCAAGATGCAATGACAATTCTTCAGGTTATTATGATTTAGTTTTAGAAGGTTTGAATCAAAAAACAAAGGAAAGAATAAAAATATCTGGCTACAATTCTGCATTGTGTCAAAAAATAACTGTAAAGGAAGAGAAAATAGTCTACAAATCATCAAAAAATTCAACTTTTCTGAACACTTCGTCAACTTTAGCAAACAATTCCGAAAGTATTAAATATGGTAAAAAAGCAGTTTTAATTTATGAGGCTTCAGATGCCAAAGCAATGAGATATGCAATTTATTTCTTCTGCTTTGTATTGATTTTGATTGTAGCCTACTATCAGTTTAGGAAAGAAAAATGAAGGAAATCAGCGTCAGGTCAATAATTGAAATTTTAGGATCACCAGAAGAGCATGTAAACAAAACTATGGATTTAATTCTTAAGAAGCTTGAGCAGACTCAGGGAATAAAAATAATAAAGAAAGAGCTCTTCAAGGCTAAAAAAATAAAAGACAAGCCTTTCTGGAGCACATTTGTTGAAATAGAGATGGCTGTCAAGAACTTGGACATACTGATAGGATACTGCTTTGATTTCCTGCCATCTTCAGTTGAAATCCTGAATACGGATGACATAGACATGAAAAATGACGATGCAACAGACTTCATAAATGAGTTGCTAGGCAGGCTGCACCAGTATGATATGACTTTGAAGAACATTTTTGCAGAAAACATGATTTTAAAGGAAGAAATTGAAAAGTTAAGGGATAAAAAATAGCTATTTTCTTTCAATACCTTTTACATAATCTTCAAACTTCTCATGCTTTGTTTTTTTTCTAGTGAATATATAGACTATAAAAGCCAATATTATAACTAGAATCATGATTAAAAGCGATCCAATTCCGGTTTTTTCGCTTTCATCTTTGTAATATGTGGCATTCTCTTCAAAGAAATCCTTTCCTTGGTCAAACTGATTGTCTTCAGTCTTGTTGAAGATGTCTTTATTTAAGTCTTCAGCGTAATTGTCATTTATTTCTTTTTCATCAGCAATATTTAATGTCATTGGGATGTTAACCTGATAGTTTTCAGATTTTATGGTTAAATTTCCGTTGTAAAATCCAGGTTTTGCATTTTTGTTTTTATTGACCCAGAAATATTGAGTCATGATTTCGTTTTGTTTTAACAAAAATGATGAATAGTTCATTCTTGTTATTTCCTTTACATTTCCATTTAGTTCAAAATTGATTTGGATGTCTTTTCCAGCAGTATTTTTTATTTTCAAAGGCCCTTCTAAGCTTTCAGAATTGTTTAATTTCTTTTCAACCTTCTTAATTTCTTCGACTAAAGAGAATTTAACATTGCTTTCTTCTATTTTTCCAGCAATCTCCTTGACAAATATTGGTATTGAATAGCTTTTATTTGAATAAGAAAAAATTATGCTGCTGTCATTTTTAAGTTTGTTTAAAATTTTAAAGTTAAAAAATCTTGATCTTCCTTCCAAAATTTCCTGCTCGCCGCCATATACATTCTTTATTTCAGTAGAAGTGCTAACAACAACCTTAGTGTCTCCTTTTTTGCTTTCTAGCTCAATCTCAAGGAAATCATCATCAAATAAAAATGCAGGCTTGACAGCCAATATTGGAGAGCTTTCGTCAACGCTAACATTGGTTTCAAAGTTCTTAGCAATTAAATTATCTTCCTTGTACAAAAAATTGTTTACTCTAAGCTTGAATTCCCCCTTGGTTGGCAAATCAAAATACAAATAATATTTATTTTCTCTTATTTTATGAAAAAACGGGGCTATTTTTACCTCATTATTATCAGAATCAACAAAGTTTATGCTATCCAAATCAAATTCATTTAATGGCATCTTGTTGATGTTTATGTCAACTTGTAAAGTTTCTCCAGCGCTATATTTATCTTTATACAATCTTAAGTCAACTTCAGCCGCACTTGCAATTGGCAGTGCTATAAGAAGTAATAAAAAATATTTTATCATTGTCTTTTGAACAATTTTTTAGCTTCTTCAATTGATTTGTCAAGGGCGCTCTCAATTACAGATTTCTTTTCACTTTGTCTAGGCTGGCTAGGAGCATTATAGGTTCTTTGCTGGTAATAAGTTTGTTGTGGCAAAAAGCTTTTAGCCTCAGTTTTCTTCTCTTCTCCCTTGCCTCCTTTTTTATGCTTGAAGTAAAATATTGTTGCGCCTATCAAAACTAATAGCAACAGGACAAACCACCATGGAAATCCTGAGCCTTTTTCTTCGCACTGGCATGCTAAATTGCATGAGCCAGGACAATTCAAATCATCAACGCCATCGCATTGTTCAGTGCCTTCTCTTACGTCGTTGCCACATATTGCTTCAGCTTCATTTTTTCCACAGTCTTGGCTGCAGGATTCTCTTAAATTTTCAATATTATCGCATATTCCATCGCCACAGAAGCAGTCAGTGTTGCAATTTCCAGAATCCTCATTATTTGCAACATCACATACCCCATCTACAACGCATGCATTTTGCTGCTCGCAGTCTTGCCTGCAGCTAAAAGAATCTTCATCAGCTTCGCAAATTCCGTTTCCACACACAGATATTGGCGCTGAGCAAGGTCCGCAGAAGCTTCCTCCGCAGTCAACACCAGCTTCATCTCCATCTCTTATCCCATTTGTACATGCAGGTAAGTTTAAATTTCCAGTTTCACCAAAAGCTGCGTACAAAGCAACAGATGTTTGTAAATTGTTAGAGTTCCAGCTTCCATCTGTTTTCTGTTGTTTCTTTAGCCACTCAGTTGCTCTTGTAAGCTCATCTGCAGCAGTTCCCTGCTTCAATGCCAATACAGCCAAAGAAGTGTCATAAACAAGTCCATTAAAGCTGCCGTCATTTCTCTGTAACCTTTTCAAATTATCCAAGTAATTTTGTTTTCTAGTTATGTCATAAAGCAGCGCATTTTGTATAACATTATTAGGGTCGTAGTTTCCTTCTATCCATGGCAATGTATTTACCAAGGAATTTATTCTGAACAAAGCCCAATTTGCAAACAAGCTTGAATCTAAATCGCAAGGCTGTTTGCTCGCTCTTCCAAAGCATCCGTTGTTGACTTTCAATGTTGCTCTTGAGCTTGAAGCCTCGTCTATTATTGTAAAAGTGTTTCCTGACTGGTAAACTAAAGATATTAATGAATTAGGAATTGCATTGCAGTTCACGTCAAAGTCTATTGAAGGGTTTTGGCTTAATAATCCAGGTTCTAAACATCTATCCAAGTCGAAGAATTTTGGTGAAGGCGTTCCAGTGCATCCTGGAAATTCTCCTTTCTTGACATCAACGCTTATTTCCTGCGATTGAGCATTTTTAACATAAGAAATTTTGCATATTCCTTCAGCTTCAGTTATTACCTGCAGCCACCAGTTTCCGCCTGCAAGAGCAGTTGACTGTGCTTTGTTTAGATAATCCTCAATTTTTGCAGTGTCTTCTCCAAATTCGTGCATGAGCAAAGCAACCAAGGCAGTGTCTTTTATATTGCAGTTGCCTTTTGGATAGCATCCGCTAGAATCTTCAAGAGTTTTGAGATAGCTTAAAGAAGCTTCAGCCTGGCTTACAGCTCCAGTTTGCTTCAATGCCAAGGCAGAAAAAACAGTTGATTGAATATCCCCATAATTGCCGTTGCTTCCCTTTGAAATCAGCCAGTTGTAGCCTAAATCAAGGTTAAAAGCAGAAACCGCAGTTATGCTTATTAATAATATGGTGATTATAAGCTTTAATTTCATGTATCTCCCTCTTTTTATGATATGGCTAAACAGTAATACATTTAAATAATTTTCTATTAAAAATGCCATGGAATACCTGACTAAAGGCAAGCGTGGACTAATATTTGTAGATTATGTTAATGGGAAGAAGGTTGTCATAAAAAAAGGCAACCCAAAGAGCGCTGCAATCAACAGGATAGAAAATGAGATAGAATTTCTCAATATTTTAAATAAATACAAGATAGGTCCGAAGCTTTTGTTATATAATGAAGATTCATTTACGATGGAATTTGTTGAAGGCAGGTTATTTGATGATTGGTTGAAAGAAAACTATGATAAAAAAGTTGTTGTTAAGATTATGAAGCAATGTTATCTTCTAGACAAGCTTAAAATAAACAAGTTTGAGCTTACAAATCCTGTAAAACATATAATAATCAAGGATAATAATCCAGTCATGATAGATTTTGAAAGATGTAAAAGGACTTTAAGTCCAAAAAATGTCACCCAGTTTGTCCAGTTTTTAAGAAATAGAAATTTAGTTAAAAAAGAAGGGCTTATACAAGCATTAAAAGATTATCATAATAATAGTAGTATAAATAATTTCAAAAAAATTCTAAATTTTTTAAAACCATAAACTTTTTAAAGTGATTTTTTATCATATTTCTAGTTAAATTATAGGAGGAATAAATATGACAAACTATAAAGGAACACCAAAAATAGGAATTTCTTTGGATCAATCAGAAAGACAAGAAAATTTACTTAGTTTAGAATTACTAACTGAATGCAAATTAATAGAAGCGCCTTTGCTGGATGTTGCAAATCTAGAATTAGAATTGGAAATCTTTAAACAAATTCATGCAACAGATAAAGGGATGTACTTAGGAAAGAAGCACATTGTTACTGCAAACGGTTGTTTGAACGCTTACAAAATGAATCTTAATTCTAAAAATAGGGAAAGCAGAGTAGAGCAATTTGCAAAGGCAATTGAGAAGGCAGCAGAAAGTTCAGAGTTTTCTAGAAGTGTCATGTACACAACACCAGACAAGAGAGAAGGAAGGTTAATGGATCTCACTTACGACGACATAAGGGATTTAGCAGACTATGAAATGAGAAGATTCAATAGGTAATTACTTCTTTCTTTTTTTATTTTCATCTATTCTTAATTTTTTTAGAGTATACTGGGCAGGATTTTTTATTAGTCTGCAGAAATTATCTGGCTTGCATACCCCAATTCCCTTCATATAGCTCGGATTGTCGCAGTTTGGCGGCAATACATTCATGTTATTCTTCTTCTGCCAATTTATCTGAGATTTTATGTAGCCTTCCCTTAAAGGTTCATAATTTTTCTTATTCCATTCAATAAGATAATTTTCAATGTCTTCTAAAGTCCATCCTAAACTTTTAAAATAATTAATCATAATCAAAACAGCCCTCTTCCTTCCATCTTCTTTCACCCCAGTAATCATTAGCTTAACACACGGCGGAAAAAGTTCCTCATTTTTTATTGCAATCTTAGGAACACTAAAATTCTTATTTGAGTTGTTTTTTTCATTGCTTCCTTTAATCATTGATTTGTTGTCTTCTCTTTTTAAGATATCTACCCTGTACTCTGATGCTCTTTCCCATAGATGGCTTGCCTCTTCTTCTTTGTAATTGTCCAAAAATCCAAGTTCAGCTTCAACATTTTCAATTTTTGCATCTTTTATGTTAAATTTTAAGGGATTTTTTACAGGAACACTAACTAAGTTTCTCTTTTCATTTATGGAATAAGGTGCCCTGAACATATGTCTTGAGCTTATCAGTACAGGATCAATATCCAAGACTGTAAAAGGATTGAATTTCCCTTTCAGTTTTAGTTCTTCAGGCTTTTTCTCAAGAGTTTTTGCAATTTCATCAATGTTGCTTACATTTAATATTCTCTCGCTCAAATGATCCTTAATTAATTCTTTAAGATAATTTGCAACTACTCTTAATCCATCTGGAAAATAATTTTTAAGTTCTATTCCAGAGATTTTATTTGGAAAAGATTCAAATGGCACTCCAATATGAAATCCATTGCCTCCAGAAAACTTGACAGAAAAATGATTCAGGTCATGAAATTTAAAAGCTTCCATTATCAAATCTGCAGCTATCTTAGAATATTCCAAAAATTTTGTATCAATATCCAGTATTAAATCCCAGCCTTTTCTAGCCTCATCAAGCTGTTTTTTTGCCATTCCTGGCTTCAATAGTAATGGGTTGTTCCATCTTTCCTCAGAAATATGAAAAGAGCTTGCTCCTCTTTTTGCAAATTCAAGAACATCATTCGGATACTGCAATATATCAGGTCTTTTTCCAAAGCCCTCTGCAAATTTCACAGCAACTTCTCTTTCTTTTGCAGTTTCAACAATCCTCTTCTGCACATCCTTCCTGGAATAATACTTAAGAAACTTTTCTTCCATAAAAAGGCAATATAGTCAGAATTTATAAACTTTGGCAGGCTGCTTGTCCTGTTTCTTGATTACTTCTTGCTGTATCTCCATCTGGAGCTCGTCGCATTTGGTTATTAATTTGACACTTTCTTCTTCCATCTCTTTTATTACATTGCTAAGTTCTTTGACCTGTACTCCTACAATTTCCTTTGCTTCATTTATAGGCTTAGCAGTCAAAGTCTTTGCCCCAACATTCATAAGAACATTTTTATTATCTTTTATCTCAGCTTTGACAAAAACACCTGCTCCTAGAGGAGCCATTATCTTGCTTCCTTCCTTTACTTTGTCAATTTCATTAAGATGCTCGTCTAGATTGCTCAGTTCATTTAATTGCTGTCTTAGAATCTGAAGTTGCTGCTGAAACTGCTTCAGCTGCTGGTCAAATAGCTGAAATTCAATGTACTTTCTTTGTAGATCTTCATTCATTTTTTTGCTTTCTTAGAAGTAGTATTCTCTTCCTTAGCTTCCTTCTTTTCTTTTTTCTGTTTTGGCTTCTTTTTTTCAGCTTTCAATCCTGCTTTGCCTAAGGCATCAATAATGTCATCAGAACTTGCATCTTTCTTTATTTTAAGCATCAAATCAAGTGGTTCAAGATGATTGATGTTGCACTTTCTTCTTTTTAATTCCCCATCTACTATTACAAAGTTTTCATTTGCTTTCTCAACTACAACGCATTTCTTTCCTGCTTCTCTTCCCAAAACTTTTACGCAAACTCTGCCTACTTCTAACATTTTTATTCCTTTTTGAAGCTTAATTGTCTAGCTTCTATTACTATTTTTTGCCTGACGCAATCTGCGCATAAATATCCATTGAAAATTCTGCCAGATTTTGCCATGCCTTTCAATTGAATTTTACATTTGGCGCATTTTGTATGACCTGATTTTCTTTCAACATATCTTGCTACTGTTCCACCAACTATTCTTTTCTGCATTCTTCTGAATGATCTGCTTTTATGCATTGGTTTTGTCATGTAAACTCTCACTTTTAGTGTATTTTAAAAAGCTTTCTAATTAGCATGCTGAATACAATTGAACTTAGAATATAGGTCCCTAGCCAGCTCATTCCTGTTCCAAATAAAGGCAGCCAAAATCCCCAATGAAATAAGTCGCCATATGGTGTGAATGTTGTCCTTAGCCATCCAAATATTATTAGTAAAGGTACTAATGTGAACAATGTTGGCTTGAAGCTGTGCTTCATGTACTGCAAGTTTTTCTCCATTGCCTTCTTCTGTATTTCCATCATTTTTTCAGGATTTTCTTTGTTTTCTTTCATCTGTCCTTGATACATCTTCAGTTCATCCTTCATTTCTTTCATCAAAGTTTGATTTGTAACTAATTTGTAAATCCACGTAACTAATGCTGTTAATAAAAATGAGATAAATATTACTGTAGTTGCAGCTCCAACTAGATTTACAATAGGTAAAAAAATTGTATTAAAAAAGCTGTCAAATACCATTACTCTCCCCCCATCATTTTTCTCATTGCAGGATGCATGTCCATCATATGCTGTTGTGCAATGTCTTCATACAATTTGTATATAATCATCACTGCAAGCAAAATTCCAGTTCCTCTTGATAAAGCTCCTGCCAAGTCAGCACCAGCTGCTAAAACTCCTACTAAAATAGCGCCCATGATAGTTAAGGGAGTTATGTATCTGTTTAATATTTGCTCTAAAACTCTTTCGTCTCTCCTAAATCCTGGTATTTGCAATCCAGATGCCATTATTTGTTTTGCCTGGCTTCTTGCATCCATCCCAGAAGTCTGAACCCAAAAATATGAGAATAATATTGCTCCTCCAACCATGAACAACAAATAAATTACTGCCTGCACAATATTAAATGGTGTGAAAGAGCCTGTTATTACTCCAGATAATATATCAGGAGAAAATAGCCAGGCAACAAGTCCACTTGCTGGTGTATTCCCTACGAAAGTTCCAAACCATGGATGCCCCCAATTCTGCAATAATCTTGCCCATAATTGAACATTAGCGAGCAAAGCAGCAACCAAAATGACCGGAATGTTTGAAGTGTACATAAATTTCAATGGCCATCTTATTCCATGCCCTCTTACTCTCCCAAATGACAAAGGAATTTCAATTTTCATTGCTTGTGCATAGACCGAAACTACAAAAATTATTACTGTTGATAAGATTCCTGACAAAGCCAATACAGCTCCAGTTGGGTTCCCGCCAGTTAAAGAAGTAAACAATACCCACAACTGCCCCACGGGTGGTTGTCCAGAGCCAAATGCGATTGTTCCTGCGCTTGTCAAAGGAGAAAATACTCTTGTTACAATTGAAGATGCAACACCAGCAGCGATGAATAATGAAACTCCAGATCCAAATCCCCATTTTGATGTGACTTCATCCATTAACATTACTAAAAATCCGCCTAGTATAAGTTGCAGTATCAATATAAATTGAAATCCAAGGTACGCTGATGTGCCTAGCAATTCTGGACTAGGGGCAAGTCCTCCTAAAAATACATAAATTGCAGCTTCAAACAATATGAAAAATATTGAAAATAATTTGCTTAATCCCTGGAAAAACTTTCTTCCATCAGGTGTTGTCTGGTCTAGTTTTAATATTCCAGAACCAACCAATAACTGCAATACTATTGACGCTGTAACAATTGGTCCTATACCTAAAGACATTACAGAACCAAATGATGCTCCTAAAATAATTGACAATGATTCAAACTGTGAAAGTGCATTTTGCCCTAGCCCATACAAAGGAATTACAGACAAAATAAAAAATGCAATCAATACTATCAATGTCCACTTGAGCTTGACTTTAAATGGCAGATATTTCTCAGTAGGCTTCCTTACCTCTGGTAAAAATGAAATTATAGTGTCAACAAAGCCCATTTTATTCTTTTAAGATAACGCTTCCTCCAGCTTTCTCAATCTTAGCTTTGGCTTTATTTGAGCAGCTTTCAACTGTTATTTTAATAGGTCTGTTTAAACTTCCTTCAGAAAGTAATTTTGTAAATCCTAACTTTGTTAAGTCAATCTCTTTTCCTTCTGGCAGGTCCTTTATGTTTATAGATTTTCCATGCTTCTTGACTTTTTGTGGTATCTTGAAGCCTTTTTTTCCAAAATAAGTGTTTCCATAAAGCTTTAATATTAATGATTTAAGTTGGTCTGCTCTTTTTCCTGTTCCTGCTTTTCCTCTCCCGCCTCTATTTCCAGCCCCTCTATGCTTCTTCTTGCTGCCCCAACCATGAGTAGTGTATCCTCTATACTTCTTGACTTTTTTTGCTCTTCTTGCCGTCATTTTAAATCATCCTTTTTATCAAATCATTAATCTTGTCTTTCCTATATCCTAATGCTCCGCCCAAAGAAAATTGTATCTTTATTCCCTTTGATTCAAATCCTTGTCTTGGTGGCATCAATTTAAAAAATGGCTTCATTCCAGGAACGTCTTTTATTTCTTTTTTGAATGTCATGAATTCTTTTGTAAATATTTCAAAGCTTGAGTTTGCTTTTTGTTTTAAATAATCTGCAGTCAGGCTTACCTTGTTGGCTACCCTTCCTCTTTTTTCAATCAATGATTTGAATGTTTCTTCTGTGATTTCCCCCCATGTTGCTGCATCTCTTAATCTTCCAAGCATTCCAATATACACTGGGGTATTTGAAATTACAACGCAGTTGTTCTTCTTGTACAATCTAAGCATCTTGAAAGTATCTCTGACAGGCTTGCTCAATCCAGTTTCTCCCCTTATCCTTACAACTGCTATTCTTTTGTTTTCCATTTTAAGATGAACCTTCAGTTACACCAGCTTTTTTATAATATTCTTGCTTGATTTTCATTCCTGATAATTTTTTCAATGCATTGAAGCATGCCGTTATGAAATTTAATTTTGTTCTGGTCTGTCCTGAACCTTTTGAATAGATGTCTTTTATCCCTGCCAATGTCAATAATTTTGAAACTTCCTTTTCAGCAGACAAGTTTGCACCTTTTGGTGCTGGAATCAATTTTATTCTTACGCTGCCGCATCTTGCTTCAATCTTTAATGGAATTGTATGTGGTGTGGCGCATCCGCACTCCCATGATCCGCAGCCTCTTCTTATTTTTATTATGTTCAACTTTGCTTTTTTAAGTGCTTTCTCCCTTGCTGGCATTGTTTCTCTTGCTTTTCCTATCCCCATTCCTACATATCCGTTCTTGTTTCCAATTACTACTAAAGATGAAAATGATGGCTTGTTTCCTTCAGCAGTTTTTTTTTGTGTCTGCCTCCAGATGCTTCTCTTTCCTCCTCCAAACTTACCCTTGCTCTGTCCTACCATAATTAAGTCTGATTCAAGGTTAGGTATTAAGCAATCAACAATCTCAGGCTCTAAAATTTTCAAGCCTCTGTCTAAAATCTGGTCAATGTTAGTTATCTCCCCATTCTTTACTTTTCTGCCTAGTTCAGTCTTTGGCTGCCATGATACCTTGTCAAATTCTTTTGCTACTTTGACTCCTATTGGCACTTCTTCAATTTTTTTTGGTACTTCTATTTCTATGTCTCCAGGCATTTTTAGGCTCCAATTATTTTTTTCCTCATTGTTTCGTATTCTGATTTCTTCAAATGTTCGCCTTTTATTCTTTTCTCATCTGGCAATATTTCTTTTGAATGGGGTACGTCAATTCCTGCATCTACAGCTCCCTTAACAACTGCAAACAGCAGGCTTCCCTTTACAGGTCTTTGTAGTCCAATATCAAGCACGGCATTCTTTATTTTTTTCTGCGATGCTTTCTTTCCGACTAAAAGCCCAATTAAATATGCTGAAGTTATGTTTTTCTTTGGCATTGTCATTCCAAATTTCTTCTTTAATTCATTAGTGTGAGCTGAAACTACTACTTTGTCTCCATCTGGGTGGAACTCAACAATCTGAGCAATTATATTCTTTGAAAATCTTCTGACAACTAGTCTTGGCTTGTTTCCTGAAATCAACGCAAGCCTTTTTTTGTAATCAGTTTTTCCCAGTCTTTTTCTTTTCAACGGTAGTTTCTTTAGTTTTCTTGCCATTTTGTCCTAACTTGTGTTCCTCCATGTATAATTTGATGTGTCTTCTTGATCTGAAAAATCCGCCTTTTGACATTAAGTATAAATCACGGTATGTTTTCTTGTCAACTATTGTCTTGTCTCTTATTTCTTTCAAAAAGTCTCTTTGGACTCTTATCTTTGAAATCCATGCTCTCTTTCTCTGCAGTCTTGCTCCTTTTCTTCCTTTTCTTGAGCCTTGACCGCCTCTCCTTCCTTTTCTTTTTTGAAGCAATATTACTCTTGTTCTTCCTCTTGAATGTCCTTGCTTCTGAACTTCAACGATAAAGCCTTTATTTATCAATCCTCTAATATCTGATTTTGTTATAGCTTCCTTTATCTCATTCAAGTGTTCTGGATTAAGCCATATTCTATGGGGACTTGACTTAAGCACATCTGCAGCCATCCTTTTTTGTAAATCTAGCATCATTTTTGTTCAAGCACCTTCTTTAGTTCTTCTTTTTCTCTCTTCTGCTTTTCTTCAGGAGTCTCCTCTTTTTCTTTTTTCTTTTCAGCCTTCTTTATTGCCTCTTCCTTTGATTTTGCCTTTTTTTCTTTTGCCAATTTCTTTGATTCCTTGGCTTTTTTCATTTTATCTTCAACATTTTTTATGAAAGCATTTGAATCTTTGACGTTCAATACGAGTAATTTCATTTCTTGAGCTTTCTTTAGTATTACAATCTTATTTTTTGTTCCTACATCGGCAGCAATGAAGAATGGTTCTTTCAAGTTTGCCATTTCTTTTATATTATGTATTACGATCTGCTTATATCCATCTCTTGTTAGTCCTCTTACTGCCTTTGGTGATGAATAACCTGGATCAGGCAATCTTACATGCCCTTTGAATCCTCTCCTTATTTTTGAATGTAATCCTCTTGGATATCTCCATTTGACTTTGTTCATTAATCTTTTTTGCTTGCTAGTTTCCTGTCTGACAAAAGTTGGCTTGTGCCTCTTCACACTTTTTCTGTGCTGGATTAAATTTTTCATATAGGCGCTCCTGCTTTTGATGTTATGAATATGCCATCCTGGAATCTCCTTCTGTCTCTGTTGAGTATTCTTGTTGCAATTTCTATATTCGCAGCAGTCTGGCTTACATCACCTAAGTTAATTCCTTCGACACTTATCTGGTCTCCTTGAACTTTCACAGAAACTCCTTTCAATACATTGGCCCTTCTTGGTATTTTTTCTCCAAGGAAGTTGCTTACGACTAGTTTTTCCCCTTCAACTTTTGCAGTCATAGGGAAATGTCCAGAGCATACTTTCAATGTGTAGACATAGCCGTTTATTGAACCATGTATAAGATTATTTAAGTGGGATTTCAATGCATAAACTATTGCCCTCTCATATGAAGTTGGATTTTTCATCTCTAATTTGACATCATTGCCTTCCTTTTTCATTGAAACTTTAGGATGGCCTATTGTTTTTTGTGTTTCTCCTTTTGGTCCTTTGATCTTTACTATGTTTCCATCTATCACAATCTGCACTTTTTCTGGAATTTTCACAATTTCAATTATGTCTGTTTTTTTCATTTTAGTATACAAAGCAGATTAACTTGCCTCCAAGCTTTTTCTCCTTAGCTTCATAATGTGTCATTATTCCTTTAGGTGTTGAGACTATTAATAGCCCAAAGTCTTCTGCTGGCAAAAATCTTTTTTCAAACTTTTCAAAATTGTCTTTCTTTACTGAAAATCTTGGCTTTATTACGCCGCAGTTGTTTATGTTCCCAATTAAATTTATCTTAAGTATCCCGCCTCTGTTGTCGTTTACTTCTTCATAGCTTCCAACATAGCTGTTCTTGTTGAATATCTCCAATACTTTCTTTAATATCTTTGAAGATGGCTTGCTATCACAGCTCTGTCTGCCTACTTTTTCAGCATTCAATATGTTTGAAAGCATTGTTGCTAGTGGATCGTTTAACATTTTTTACCTCAGCTGTACTTCTTGAATCCTATTTTTCTTGCTATATCTCTAAAGCATGTTCTGCATAGCTTTAGCCCGTATTTTTGAATATGTGCATGTGTCTGTCCGCATCTTCTACATTTTCTTAGCATGCTGCCAGTTGTCCTCTTCTTTGGAGCGTTGTGCTTCTTGTATTTTGCAAGCTTAGCTGGCTTTGCTTTAAGTTGCTTGAAAACTTTGTTGTAATTGCTTGTCGTCATCTTTTGCCCTCGAATATTTCAATGTTGTATTTTGATTTCATGAAATTTATTGCATCGTCTTTCAATATTTTGTGTCTTTTTGGTATGCTTGAAGATCTGATTATTCTTCTTCTTATCCTAAATCCAGGCCTTTTCAATGCTACTGCAACTTCAAAACCAATTATTCCAATGCTTGCATCATAAGCAACGCCAGGAACATCAAGATATTCGTGTATTCCAAACGAAAAGTTTCCTTCGTTGTCAAAGCTTGCTTTATTTATCTTGTTTCCAGTGCCATTCAAGAGTCTTCCGAGCAATTCTTCAGCTTTTTTTCCCCTCAAAGTAACCTTGCATCCTATTACAAGCCCTGGCCTTATTCCCCATGTAGGAATTCTCTTTACAGTTTTTGTCTGGACAGGCTTACTTCCTGAAATTTTTTCAAGCAACTTTAATGCCTTTTCTAATTTGTCTCCAGGCCCGCCTGTACCTATGTTCAGGCTTACTTTCTCTATCCCTATTTCTCTCATTCTATTCATCTTTGAATTCCTTTTCAATTACAAATGCATATTCTTTTAGTGTGTCAATGTTTCCTTCTTTTCCTTTCAATACAATTCTGTCTTGCTGCGAACCTTTGAAGCTTAATACTTCATGCAAAGTTCCTGTCTTCCCGATGTGTTTCCCTGAAATCAAGTAGATTAAAGCGCCCTTCTCGAATTTCAGGTGTTTCATGAGTTCCTTGCCATGTACTATCAACGTGTCTCCTACCTTGTAGTCTTTCTTCTCTGTTACCATATTTGTACCGTCTGAAAAATTAAGTTGTATTTTTCCACCTTTCAATATTTTTTTGTTCTTTATTCTAAGATATTTTATTTCCGCATCTGTTTTTGTTGTCTTATGCAGTATGAATTTGCCAAGCCTACTGAACAACAGCCTGAAATAATCTCCTGTTGCAGGTATGCTTATTGTATCAAATATTCCTACAGGATGATTTTTTTCTTTTATTGCAGTATTGTTGACTAAAATCTTTCTTTCATTCAATACTTTATTGATTTCTCTCTTTGTTTTTGCAAATTCTAACAATTCTCTAAGTATGAAATCAATTGGCATAGAGCTAACTAAGTTATGCGGTCCTGGACTTGGCCTTGTTATGAAGCTACTTTGCTTTCTTTTTATTGGCCATGTCTTTGGTGCTGCCAATCTCTTTAGGTGTGACATTTTTCTTCCTCTCTAGTGCTTTTTTTCTTAGTTTGTCATCCAAGTTCAAATCTATAATTTGCAGATTTGAAGGATGTATCGGATAAAATGATCTTGCTCCTGATTTTCTTATATTTTGTATTCCGTCAATGTTTACTTTTATTCTTCTTGTGTCCAAGCTGTTTACAGCTCCATTCTGTCCTCTAAATTGCCCAATCATTATTTTTACCTTGTCTCCCTTTCTCAACTGGAAATTTCTTTTTCCATGCTTTTTTCTTAGCTCTTCTGACAGCTGCACTGTGAAAAATTTTCTCTTTGTGTGTTTTGGCGCATTAAATAGATACTTTCTTTTCTTCTTTGGGTTCTTGCTTCCCTTCCATGCGCTTGAAAATTTGTTCATTTTACACAACTATTGAAGCTACTTTTGCTACTCCAGGCCATCTTTCTGCAGCTTCTTTTGCTATTGGCCCTTTGAATATTGTACCCTTTGGACTTCCTTTATCGTCCTTTAGTACTACAACTGCATTGTCTTGGAATTTGATTCTTGTTCCATCTGGTCTTCTGTATTCTTTCTTTTGCCTTACAACTACTGCAGGCACAACCTGCTTTCTCATGCTCTGAACTCCTTTTACAACAGAAACAAAGATTAGGTCTGCAACTCTTGCAGTTGGCTTTCTTCTTCTGACAGTCTTTGCCCCTATAATTGAGATAACTCTCACCATTTTAGCCCCAGAATTATCGCAAGTTGCCACCAATGATCCATGGGGTAATGATTGTGTTATTCTTCCTTTGATTGCCTTCATTGTTCAACACCTAAAGCCACAAAGTTTTTTGTCTTGGCTAATTTTCTTGTTTCCATGATTCTTATTGTGTCTCCTTGCTTCAATTCCAAGCATGGCGGTACATAAGCTTTGATTCTTGACATTCTTTTTTCATATCTTTCAAATTTAGGAATGTAAAACTGTCTTTGAAATTCAATTACAACTGTCTTATGGAACACGGGTCTGACTATCTTCCCTACAAAGTATCTGCCTCTGACTTTTAATTCGCCATGGAATGGGCATTTCTTGTCAGTGCATTCCTTCTTTGGTAAATTTACTTTCACTCCAATGTTTTTTGCTTTTTCCATTTTAGATCTTGTTCCTTTTCTTTATTCTATCTTCAGGTTTCGCAACTAGCCGGATTCCGTTCACGATTGCTGTTTTGTCTTTTATTTTCATCTTGATTGTTACCTGTTCTTTGAGTATTTTTTTTGTTCCTATTGTAATTGTATTTTTTGTTTCATCTGTTATTTTTCCCTTGATTCCAATCAGGCTTTTGTTTTTCGCATCCACTATCTCTGCCTCAAGCCCAATCATTTCGTATTTAAGCACATCTCTTGGGTTCATTTTAGTTTACATCTATTGTTTCTTTTGCAAAGCCTAGCTTTGTGAGCTCATCCTTGACCTTGTATTTGTGGTCGCCCTGCAATTCTATGACAGAGCCCTTGACAGTCCCACCGCATGCAAACTTTGACTTGAGCTTTTTTGCAACATCCTTCAAGTCTATCTGCTTAGGGTCTATTCCTTCAACCAAGGTTATCAACTTTCCAAACTTTCTTTTGATCAAGGTCACTTTGATCCTCTGCTCTTCCCTTGCAATTGTCTCACAGACGCAAAGGTCTTTTGGCAGCCCGCATTTTGTGCAAACTTCATTCATGCTTTCTTAGTCACTCCTCCCGTTGGTTTATTCATAAATGTGTTAATCTTTGCAATTGTTCTTTTGACAGCCCTCACTCTTCCAGGGCTTTCCAGCATTGTGCCTGTTGAAATCTGAGTGTTCAATTTAATCAATTCTTTTTCCAACTCAATTAAGTTTACTTTCAACATTTTTCCATCCATTTTCTTTAGTTCATTCTTTTTTAGCTTCAACATTTTCTCCCTTTACTTCTTTCTTTTCTTCTACTTTTGTTTCCTTCTTTTTTCTTGTCCTCTTAGGTTTCTTCTCTGCTTCTTTTTTATCTTCAGTCTTAACTTCAGTTTGAACAACTTGACTTTTTCTGATTTCAATTCTATCTGGTAATTCAATATCGGGTGTCATTATTGAAACTTTTATTCCAATAGTTCCAGATTTTAATTCTGCAGTTGTCATTGCTTTCTTTACCAAGTTCTCTGCAATATTTCCTGATTTCTTTATGTAGCCTGCCTTGAATCTCCACGACTTTGCTCTTGTGCTTGGAACTTTTCCGCCAATTACAATTTCGGCACCCAAAGCACCAGCATCTAAAATCTGCTGCAGCACTTTATATCCTACTGATTTGAATCTCTTTGATCCAAATCTTTCAAGTGTTGATGCAATTCTATCAGCAACCAATTGTGCATCCATGAAAGGGTTAGGTATTTCTCCAATCTCAATCTGTGGATTTTCCATCTTGAATTTTTTCTTCAAGACTTTTGTCAAATTGTTTATGTTTTCTCCCTTTCTTCCTACAACTAATCCTGGTTTTGAAGTGTAAATTATTACTTTGTCGCCAAGAGGAGTTCTTTTTATCTCAGTATGTGAATATCCAATCTTTCCTAAAGACTTAGCTATGTAAGCCTGTACCATGTATTCTCTTAGTTTTTGATTTATGAATTGGTGTTCTATCATTTTTTCTCAGCCTTCTTTTCTTTCTTTTCAGCTTCTTCAGCTACAATCTCAATGTGAGTCCTCTTCATCTTTATTCTTCTGTGTCTTCCAGGATGCCATGGCTCTGCTGCCTTGTTTGGTATTATCTGTTTTATGACCAAAGCATTTACATCAAGTCCTTTGTTCTGTGCATTTGCTTCCAATGAATTTAATAGTTGTATTATATGTCTTGCTGCCTTCTCAGGATATCTCCCAGGGCCCATGTTTCCAGGTCTGTGTCCTACTCCTCTGTTCATTCTTGTGTAAGGAATTGCAACTTTTAATTCTGAAACTTTTTGCAAGTATTCAACAGACTTGTGAAGGTTTTTTCCTCTAATGAATTTGCAAATTTCTATTGCATGCTTTGTCGAAATAGGCAAATCTCTTCCAATGACTCTTGCTTGATGTTCAGTTTCCATGTTTAACCTTTAGCCTTTGTCGCAGCTGCACTTCCTCTTGTTGCTCCTATGCCTGGTGCTGAGTGAGTTACCTTATTTCTTGTCATTGTTAATTCCCCAAAATAGCATCCAATCATATCTGGCATAATTGCAATCTGTGCAAATTCTTTGCCTTTGTAAATATGAATTGTCAAGTCAACCATTTCTGGCAATACTATCATGTCTCTGCAGTGTGTCTTTATTGGCTTCTTTGTTTTTCCAGACATAAACTTCTTTATCTTTGCAAGTAACTTCTTCTGGGCCTCAGTGAATCCTCTCTTCAAGTTTCTTCTTTGCCTTGCTGGCAAAAGCTTTGCAAAATCTTCCAAGTTCATTTTTTTCAATTCAGCCACTGTCTTTCCTCTATATGTGAATTCTTTTTGTACCATTTCACTTGCCTCTTCCTGTCTTTCTAGCTCTTATCTTTCCTACTTTTCTTCCAGCTGGAGCGAATCTTGGAGCAGTCTTTGGTTTACCAGGATGTCTTCCTCTACCTGAACCAAATGGATGGTCTACAGCGTTCATTGCTACACCAGCAGTTCTAGGATACAATTTGCCCTTTGCTCTCATTTCATGGTGCACTTTACCAGCCTTCAACCAAGGCTTGTCCAATCTTCCAGAGCCTGCAATTACTCCTACTGTTGCTCTGCATTCTGGATGGAATTCCCTGCTTTTCTTTGAAGGTAATTGAACTATGACTTTATCTTGTAAAATTGAAGTCACTCTTGCGAATGTTCCTGCAGCTCTGCAAAAGCTTCCGCCGTCTCCAGGAACTGACTCAACATTATAAATTAATGTTCCCTCAGGAATATTTTTTAATAATAAAGTATTGCCATTATTTACCTGATTTCCGCCAACAACTACGGTATCATTTACTCTCATCTTGTCAAATGCAAACATCAATCCTTCTTCTCCGTTGTCGAATTTTATTTTTGCTAGAGGAGCAGTGTGTCCTGAGCAGTCAAATATGTCTAATATTACTCCTTTCAATCCTTCAGAGACTTTGTCGTTGGGTAAATGCTTTACTTCTCCCTTGAATCTGAAAGAGTTGCTTCTGTAAGTAAATGAACCTCTTCCTCTTCTCTGTTGGATTAAATCTTTACCCATTTCACATCATTCCTAGTTGAGTTGCAATGTCCATTGCTGAATTTTCCTTTGCTAATTTGACGTAAGCTTTTTTCTCTCCGCCATGTATTAATGTATTTATCTTTGAAATCTTTATTTTATACAAATCCTGTAAAGCTTTTTTTATTTCGTCCTTAGTTGCTTTCTTGTCAACAATAAAAATTAATTTATTCTCAGATTCCATAAGCTTTACAGCTTTTTCTGTTGAAACAGGATGCTTGATTATCATGCTTTCACCTTGTTGAAAAATAATTTTTCTTTTTCAAGCATTTCAATTGCCTTTTCAGTGAATATTGTAAGTCTTCCAGGTGTTGCTCCAGGTGCCAATAGTTCTGCATTCAAATCCTTTACAACACAAACGTCTACGCCAGGAACATTCTTGGCAGCTTTCAATAAGTTACATTTTCCAGAAACAACAAATAAAGGGCCTTTCTTCTTTTTGTAAGGTCTTCCTCTGTTTTTTCCTACTCCAGCTCTTATTGTTTTCTCGCTTATTCTTTCAAGTTCTTTTTCCAATCCTAATTTTAAAAATAAATCTTCAACTTCTTTTGTCTTGTTTAAATTTTCAATCTTTGAATCAATGACATTTATTAAATTTTTAAATTGATGTCCTCTAAGCTTTACCATCTCAGCATTCAATGTTGCTGCAATTGCGCTTCTTATTGCCTTTCTTCTTTCTTTCACGTTTATTTTGTGTCCCCATATTTTTGTCAATTGAGGAGGATGTGCTCTTCTACCTCCAACAGTTCCAGGTGCTACTGCTCCTACCCACCCTAGCTGTCTTCCCCTCTTCCACATTACTTTTCTAGGAACTCTTGCAATGCCATGACCATAGCTTGTTCTGTATTTTCTTCTTCTTCTTGAAACTTCCCCAGATTGTCTTTGACCTGCATCAGGTCTTGCACCATAAGGCTGTCTTGAATTTGCTTGTATTGCCAAAACAACTTTTCTTATCAAGTCCATTCTAACTTCTTCATTGAACTGGCTAGGCAAATTGATTGATTTTCCCTTTGCTCCAGTCAAATCATAGACGTCTGCTTTCATTGTTTGCTCTCCTGGCTTACATAAACAATTTCAGCGTTAGAAGGCTTTCTTACAGGCCTTATAGCATCTGTGAAAATAATTGTTCTTTTAACTGGGCCAGGTACGCTTCCCTTAACAAGCAAGTATTCATTCTTTACCAAGCCATAATGTAAAAATCCGCCTTTTGGATTTATTAATTTAGGATCATTTCCAATTCTCATCAACCATTTATTGTATTCAGTTCTTGTGTGGAATCCCATCTTGCCAGGCTGAGCAACTCTCCAAGAAACTTTCTTTGGCTGCCATGGTCCTAATGTTCCTACACCTCTCTTAGTTTTTTCAGATTTGTGCTTTCTAATTTTAACTCCAAATCTTTTTACAGTCCCCTGCATTCCCTTTCCTTTTGTAACAGCATGAAAATCTAAAAATTGTCCTTCCTTGAATATTTCAGAAGCCTTTATGTCTTTACCAATTAATCCTTTTGCAAATTGCAGTTTAGTCTCTACTTTTCCACCAATAGGAATTTCTAAGACTTCAGAATGTTTCTTTCCAGAACCTGTAAGGTTTGGTTGTGATTTGACTACAATCCTTACATCATCAAAAGCGCTAGGCTCTTGTTTTTTAGAAACAGAATCATGAACCACTTTGAAACCATCATGTGTTTTTTTATATAATCTGAAAGAAGAAACTTTTAGTGGTGGGCATTCCACAACAGTTACGGGCATAGAAACTTGCATGCCTTTTGTATGCGATGTTGGAAGATTATCACGGATTAAAATGTGTGTCATCCCGGCCTTATAGCCAATAAATCCTAAAAGTTTTGTTGCATCAATCTTTGGCCAGTTGTTTATTCTTGGATAAATCCTTTTAGCTCTGACTCTATGCCAAAACTGCATGCTTCCTTTTCTTGGATGGTGTATTCTATTCGCGCCGGCCATTTTGTATATTTCCTTCTCGTCCCCATACTTCTTCTCGAAGTAGCCTCTTAAGACTTCAGAGGCATCGCCTTTTAGAAACAAGCGACTGATCTAATGTATTAAATAGACCCTCAATGGGTGCCTATTTTGATTCTAAAGTAGAATGTGTGACTAAAATTTGGTTTATAAAGGTTGCGGTTTAAAAAAAGTGATTAAAATGCTATTTTTAGTCCCAACATAGGTACTGGAAAGAAATAAAGTACTCTCTTCTTTTTATCATAATAAAAGCCAATCCAGAAATCATACAACGCAAACATTGGCTTTATTTTCAATTAATTTTCTCTTTCAGCTAATTTAATATCCACAGCCTTAACAGTCTTCCTTCCAGAATGCTGGGCAAGAGTCATTGATTTCGCTCCAATCTTCAGTCCAAAATTCTCAAGAACATCTTTCAAAGCCATTTTAGCATCTTCAGAAACTCTAGAAGCGCCAGCTTTCTTAAGCAGTTTTTCCATTGCTGCCAAAGGTATTATGCTTCTTGCCATTTGATTTAAAACCCCTTCTTAAATATTTAAACCTTTGTTTTTATTTCATCTTCTTTGTTACATTTATTTTCTTACTGCATTTCTGACATTGAAATTGCAGGGCATCAGCGCTTATCTCTTTCTGCAGTTCTTCATTAAACATCTTGATTTTCTTTCTTTTAAAAGGAATTTGAATTTCGCCATTATTGCCACATTTTGGGCACGTATAGATTATGTTTGCGGTCAAAGTATCTTCATATTCTTGGATTGAAGCAGAATACTTGCAATTAGGACATTCATAAATAGTAGCTCTTATCTTTGGTTTTCCAGTCTTAGGATCTCTAGGCTTTCCCATTAATCCCTTTTTGCACTTAGGACACTCTTCCTTGGGAACCCAACATTTAATTTTGCCTTTGTCTGTATTTCTATTTGTAAAATAAACGCATTCGTCCATAGATTTTTGTAATGTCAAAGCCATATTCTGCACGAAGAATTTACTTATTTAAAAAGCTTTACATCAGAAAACCGTAAATCTTCCAATATATACTGCAGAATAGAGACACGTGACAACCTCGCTAAGAGGGTTTATAAATAAAAGATTGTTTTAACAATTATGGGAGCGCCAAAAACTATTAAGATACCTAAAAAAGACAAATATCTCGCAGAATTTTTAGGGATACTTTTTGGAGATGGAAATTCTTATCAATTAATTAAAGGAACCAAAATTAGAGTTTATAGTATCACTATCACAGGAGATATAAGAAAAGATTTAGGTTATTTTAAGAACTTTATTAGACCATTAATAAAAAAATTGTTTGGTTTGGATACAAGATTCAAGAAACTAAAATCAAATGGAGTTCAAATAATTGCAGATGGTGTTAATCTAATAAAATTCCTAGAAATAGAGGGTTTCCCTCCAGGGGATAAGATAAAGAACCGATTAAAAGTGCCTAAATGGATTAGAAAAAACAAGGTTCTTACAATAGCCTTTATTCGTGGATTAATAGATACGGATGGTTCAATTTTCAGAATGTCTAATAAAGATCCAAACTTATTAAGAATTTCGCTAACAAATTATATCCCTAATCTTTTAGATGATGTACGAAAGGATTTGATAAAATTAGGTTTTCATCCTTCAAAAATAATCTCAAATAAACATTTCTTTTTATCTAGGAAAAAAGATATCAAAAGGTATACCCAAATGATAGGTTTTAGCAACCCAAAACATATAAAAAGGCTCAAAAAACTGTCAAAGGTTATTAGCCCTATTGTGTAGTGGCCAAGCACGCAAGGCTCTGGATTCCAGGAGTCACCTTGAAACGAAGGTTCAAATCCTTCTAGGGCTATTTCCAATAAAATATTCAATTGTCCTTTCAAGACCTTCTTCAAATGAAACTCTAGGTTTCCATCCAAGCATTCTTTCAGCTTTAGAATAATCTGCTAATGTATGCCTAGGTTCTTTAACAGCATCGACATATTCTGACTCTATTTTTTTATCAAGCATTTTTAATAAAAGATCAGTGATTTTATTGACAGAATAGCTTTTACCATTACCAATATTAAAAGCCTGTCCAAAACAATTTTTATTTTTGGTTTTAGCTGCAAGCAAATTTGCCTCAACAATATTGTCAACATAAATAAAGTCTCTTGTTTGTTCTCCATCGCCTTTTATTTGAGGTCTTTCCATAGAGCTAATTAAATCAATAAATTTTGGTATTAATTGGGCATATCCTCCATTTGGGTCGGCTTTAGGTCCAAAAACATTGAAATATCTTAACATTATTGTTTCCAATCCAAATCTTTTTGCATAAAGTTTGCAGTATCTTTCGCTTCTAAGCTTTTGTTCTGCGTAAGGAGATTTAGGATTTAGCTTCATATGTTCTTTAAAAGGCATTATCTCTTGATCACCATAAATAGAAGAACTTGAAGAAAAAACAAATCTTTTTACTTCATGAACTGCAGAAGCACTTAATAAATTAAAGGTTCCTCTAGCATTTACTTTCCATGTAATTTCAGGATTGTCAATAGAAAACTGGACTCTTGGCAAAGCAGCTAAATGAAAGACAGTATCAAATTTATTGTCTTGAAATATTTCTGTTAAGCTGTCGCAAATATCAGCTTCGACTACTTCCAAATTCTTGTCAAATTCATGTTCAGCTAAGTTGCTCTCCTTTCCTGTTGAAAAATTATCAAGAACCACAACTTGATTTTCATCTTTAAGAAGTCTGTCAACTAAATTGCTGCCAATGAAGCCACCGCCACCAGTAACCAAGCAATTCATGACAAATTATTGACTTAAACCATTTATAAATCTAATAGACGTCAAGTTTTACTAAAGGTAAGGAGTTAATTTAGAAAGATTTATTAAACATGGTTCTGGTTTTTATCTTCAAGCTCCCGTCGTCTAGTGGTCAAGGATGCGGGCTTCTCGACAGGCAGGTTTCAAAGCCTGGGATTTAGCCTGCGACACGAGTTCAAATCTCGTCGGGAGCGCTTCTCTATACACCTTACTAGGATTTCCAAAATTTAAAATAGAACTAGCAAATTGCGCATTAACACCATAAAGAAACAGGCTATACAAATCAGCCCTCCCATATTTAGAAAAAACATGAAACTTAGGTTCTAAATTTAAATTCGCCTTGAATATTGCGTAAAATTGTGAAGCTAGACCTGGAGAGACTGTAGAAAAATTCAAACTTCTTTTGGGAGCATAAAAATTTCCATCAGTGTCTATTAATCCTCTAACAAATCCTAAATTAAAATTATTCTTATTTAAATCAAAATTCTTAAGACGAACGGTATATGTCTTCTTACCTTCCCATGCAAGATATTCTTTTAGAAGAAGATATATCGATTTGGAACTATAATGAAATAAAATCACCGAAACCTTCCCTTCAATTTTAACAAAGTATACTTTCGGATTTTTATCAAACCACTTAACTAACTTATTATACAAATAAAGTGCATAACCTAGTTCGTAGTGGCCAACGAAGATTCTAATAGTATAGTGCCCATGCTCATCATTGTAAGAATATCCATCTCCGGCGAATATACCTAAAAATTCCCCAAGTTCAGATTCGTTCTCAAAATTTATTTTAACTTCAGAGTACTTTTTACCTTTAATTTTTTTATAATGATAATAAATGGTTGACTTGCCTAGTCCTGTTTTTCTAGAAATTTCATTAAGCGAATAACCCTCTTCTATTAGATTTATGACTTCTTCACCTACTTTTACCATAAAACTCTAAGAAGTAATTTGAATTTATAAACTTTCATAGGGTGTTTGTCTTGATTACCGAAAGATTTACAGAAAGGGATGTACTAAGCTCTTTAATGCGGCCTTGTCCTAAATCATCTTGAATAAGCATTCAAAGTTGTATGCTGTCAATCTGAAAAAGACTTCAGCACGCATGTTGCGTGCTGTGATGCAGTTCAAGCTTCTTCCATAAAGCTGCTTAAGCTTGA